>ENA-OPVY01001170-OPVY01001170.1-human-gut-metagenome-genome-assembly--contig:-NODE-1170-length-14765-cov-3.167097_pt1 | contig 14765 bp, 18 predicted proteins | sample MGYA00241503_ERZ501998 | MGnify/ENA primary metagenome ERZ501998 (study PRJEB25962, sample SAMEA2042107) | human gut metagenome | biome: human gut; feature: human-associated habitat; material: faeces... | reverse complement strand
AGTCTCACTGCCTTTGCCGAGCGTTACCGCAAGTGGTGTAAACGGCATGGCTACAACTTCAGCCAGAGCAAAGCCGTTGAGGTCCACGCCGGAGCACAGGACCTGATCGCCATGCTCCCCAGGGACGCCCTGACCAAAACCATGGTCCGGCAGGCCATTGATGCGCTGAACGCTATCTCTGCCTCTATGGAACGGCTCAAGGCTGAAATGCAGGCCCTGGCAGCGCAGCTCCCGGAATATCCCGTCGTCATGGCCATGCACGGCGTAGGCGATTCTCTTGGCCCTCAGCTCATGGCGGAGCTCGGGGATGTGACCCGGTTTACCCACCGAAACGCCATTACCGCTTTCGCGGGTGTTGACCCTGGCGCTGACCAGTCCGGCACTCACGAGGCCAAAAGTACGAGGGTTTCCAAAAGCGGGGCGCCGGAGCTGCGCCGCGCCTTATTCCTGGTTATGGACTGCCTACTGAAAACACAGCCCCAGGATGATCCAGTGCACCGTTTCATGGACAAGAAACGAGCCGAGGGCAAACCCTATCTGGTTTACATGACAGCCGGCGCCAACAAGTTCCTGCGCATCTACTATGGCAGAGTAAAAGAATATCTGGCATCCTTGGAGGGAAATTAAGGAAGCATCCTTCCTTGTTGGGGAACGATACTGCATTTACGCTAAAAACATCTTATGACAGAAAGAGAGCGATTAAGATGTTTTTAGACAATTTATCCACCTCCGTCCTCAAATTATGTGATACTCGAAGACTCAGCTATGAAGCCGCCTCGGAACGATGCGACCTCAGCTCCAGATACTTCGCTGACATTGCCCGGGGCAAGACTGCGCCTACGATCCTGACGCTGGAAAAGCTCTGCGTTGGTTTTGATCTGACGCCAAATGACCTGTTGATCCCCTCAGAACTCTGGCGAGAGATGGCCTTCCGCGAACCAATGCCGGTTACACATATCCGCTGCTTTCACTTCTTTCACGGCCTGACTGGTTTCCCAGTTTGCCCCCAATGTGGGAGAACTCTCGAACGGGAATACCAGCCTTACTGTGACCGCTGCGGGCAATGCTTGGATTGGAAAGGTTTCTCCAAAGCAACGATTATCCTGCCTCAGAAATAATCCTTACTGCTACATACCTGCTAATCCGGCCAGCGTCCTTTACCTGCTGGCTGCTTTTGGCATGTCCTTTTCCCCTCCTCTCAATTTTTCTTCATTTCCCTATTGACTTTTTATTTGCAGACTTCACATTTTGTCATATTTTGCTCCAGCCGCTCCAGAGTGCGCCGGGCCAGGAGGCGGAACTCCCAGGGCTCCAGCTCCAGGGGGCGGTAGTCGCCTTTGTCCGTGATGCCGTCCGCCCACACCTTGAGTACCAAGGGGAAGACGGCGGCGTGCTCTTTGAGCACCGTGGGGGCCAGCCAGCCCTTGCCTGCCAGGTACACCCACCGGAGAGCGGAGGCCGGATTACCGGGGACGTCGGGCCATAGATATTTCCCCGCCAGCTTCTTGCGGCGCTGCTTCTTGTTGACGGGGATAGGGGCCAGGATCTTGCCCTCTATCTGGTAGCGGAGCCCTAGGGCCTCCACACAGGTGCGGACAGCTTGTCTTGCCTCCGTCGTGTCTGCCCAGGTGGGCAGCGGCTCCCCCTGCTCTGCGGCCAGCACGTCCTCCCCCTCTGGATCATCTGGGAAGAGGGGCACGTTCTTCACCAGCTCCAGCACGTGGAAGCCGTCCGTCAGGCCCAGCACCTTCCGCTTGGTGATGGGGATGCCCCGGTAGTGCTCCAGGGCCTCCCCCAGCTCCGGGCGCTGCCGGATCGTCCAGCCCTTCCGGAGGAAGCCGCCCCGGCCCAGCCGCAGATCATCCATGGTGTAATAGGCCAGGCTCATTCGGCATCCTCCTCCCGGGCCAGCAGGGCGCCCAGCCCGAACAAATCCACGCCGCAGTGCTCCAGCATGTCCAGGAACTCCGCGTCATAGGTTCGGAATACCTCGGACGCTCTTTTGCACGGCATGCCGCTGGCCGCCCGGCTGTCCAGGGCCAGGCGGACAACCATGCCGACGTTCAGATCGTGGAGCAGCCGGATGGCCTCCAGCCGCTCCCTTGCAGTGCCCTCCTGCCGGGTGAGCACCACGCAGCCATGTCCTGCATGGAGGGCCAGCCGCTCCGCGTCCTCCAGTCCGGAGAGCTGGAGGACGGCCCGGGGGATGGCCAGGGTCTTCTTGCTTGTGTCATGGCAGATGGTAAATTTCATCTTCTGTTTTCACCTCGTATTCTTAGTCCTGCGGCCAGTCCCACACCCGGGGCAGCCGCCCGGTGGGGGCGGACAAGATCCGCAGCTCCGGACGATCGCTGGATACCAGTCCGGGGTTATCCAGCAGGGAGAGCTGGCGGTTGAGCATGGGGCTTGGGTCAAAGTTGGTCATGAGCAGCTCGTGGTACCTGGAGTCCTCCTGCCGGGCCATGGGGTTGGGGCGGTCAAAGCCCACAATATAAAAGTCCGGGGCGAAGAGGTCCAGAATGTCCGGATGGCTGTTATAGGACAGGACGATGTGGCTGTCCCGCGCCGCCGGGGCGCACAGGCAGTCGTGGAGCCGGACGTGGTCCCGGAGGTCGAAGGAGGGGGCGTACATCCTCTCCGCCTCCAGATAGGGCGGGTCCGCATAGATCACCGCACCCGGCCGGGCGTACTGTCGGACTACGTCGCAGCAGTCCTTGTTCTCCACCACCACGCCCTGGAGTGTGTCCGAGGCGCGTCGGAGCAGTCCGAGGAAGCGGCGCAGCTCCACGCTGCGCCCGCCGAAGCTGTTTCCGGTGGCACTGTATCTTTACCGGATGCTCAGATAATAGGCCGCAGCCCGCTGTACGTCCGGCAGGTTGGCCCGGCCCACCAGGAGCTTCTTCACCTCCTGCCTGTCCATGGGCGGGAAGTAGTCCTCTGCGATTTGGAGCTCCTCCTCCAGGTAGTCCATGGGGTCATACTCGTGGTTGAGGAAGCGGAACACCACCTCGAAGTCCGCCCTGGCGTGGAGGGGCAGGAAGTCCAGCTCCCTGAGCAGCGCCAGGGGCCGGTCCCGGGCACAGCGGAACAGGTTGGCCAGATCCGTGTCGATATCGTTGTACACCCGCAGGGGGGCGTACCCGGCGCCCAGGCCCAGGGTCACCGCGCCGCTGCCGCCGCAGACCTCCAGCAGGCGGGGCGCCCTCCTGGGGAGCAGCTGGAAGATGTAGGGGAGCAGGAACAGCTTCCCGCCTACCCAGGGAAAGAAGGGCTTAGCGATCCGCCTCACCTCCCCCAGGCAGGCGGAAGTCCCCCGTGGACCTCTCCAAGCTGCGGATGGCCTTCTCCACGCCGTCCCGCATTCGCCGGAGATGCCCGATTGTGGCAATCACCTCCCAGGCGTTGGCGGGGTAGAAGTAGCCGGTGCGGTCACTGCAGATAGGCGCCCCGTCCACCCGCAGGTTATGGACCAGCTTCCGCAGCTCTGCCTCATGGACGCGGAACCTCTTTTTCAGTTGTTTGCCGCTGATGGCGTTTTCCCGGCCGGGGCAGTAGCGCTGCAGATACTCCAGGAGCTCCTTTTCTTTTGCTTTCATGACGTCCTCCTCTGGGCCGTCCTCCCGAAAAAGGGCACAAAAAACAGGGGCCGCTGTCCTCTTCGGGAAAACGGCCCCTGTTTCGTGTTGATATAGATTTGATCTGGGGTTACATCTGCTGCATCTGCATAGGCGCCCGAATCTGAGCATGCGGGCCGAGAATGTAAGCCCTGCCGTCCGCTGTCTGGATATAGCCCTTGTTCCGCAGCAAATCCAGCCCGTACCGTTCCAGGTTGAAGCAGCCGGCAACTGCTGGGTCCAGCGTACTCCCTGCCGACCGCAACTCCGCTTTCGCAACGTCCTGAAGCTGGTCTGTATATACCACATGGTAGCGGTTCAGGTGCTGGGCAATCTCCAGGGCGGCGGGCAGGGTGGTGCAGTCCTCATGCTCCAGGGCCCAGAGGTAGGTCTGGAGGAAATCCTTCTGCCCCTGGTTCTGTTCCTGGAGAATGAACCCCAGGTTCTGGCCGTCGTAGATCAGATCCTCCAGCCGGCCGGCATAGGCGTCCTCCAGCCCGGTGATGCCCGGCAGGCTGCACCGGGCCTCCAGCAGGGTGCACTCCCGGATGGTCTGCACATCCAGAGCGTCCAGGGCCAGCCGGATCTCCCCCGGCCTCACATCCATGATGTCGTTGTAGTCCGGCAGCGCCAGCCACACCCCCTCCGGCACCGCGGAGGAGGCCAGCTTCAGCCGCAGGCTCCAGCTGTAGTCCGGCCCGGGCAGGTTGACCCCGTCATAGAAGCCCGTCACCCCCTTCCGCGGATATACCACATAGCAGCCCCCTGCGAACCGGCCGGGGTGCTGTTCCTCATACTGCCTGCCCAGCTTGTCCAGGTCGATATAGTCCCGCAGCGCCAGGAGCCTGGCGTTGGTCTCCTCCAGGTAATACAGGCCCAGATCCTCATAACTCTGGATGCCGCCCAACACCTCATACTCGTCCAAGTTGGCCAGCAGGCTGACCACCTCTGTACTGTCCTGGGCGGGATGGCGCTGGATGGCCGCGTCCAGGGCGATCCCCTCCCGCACGGTCAGCACCTCCAGCCGTTCCCGCAGCCATGCCTGCTCCTCCGGCCTGCCGGGGAGCTGCAAAAGTCCTGTTTTGTCCATATCAGGGGCACCTCATTCCCATACCGTTCAGCCCGGGCTGGGGCGGCAGCGGTTTCTCCACCGGCTGGCCATCCGCCCGGGTCAGCAGACCGTAGTCTGTCAGCTCGCCCCCGTACTGCTGGATCAGCGTCTCTCCGTAGCCGTAGAGGTTCAGGTACCGGCATAGCAGGTCGGCATTCTCCTCCCCCATGGAGCGGCGCAGCTCCCCGCGGGCCACGTCCTCTGGAGAGGCGGCTGCCCAATTCAGATTGTAGGCGTCCAGCCGTTCCGTCAACGCCATGGCATCCTCCAGGCTCGAAATGGACGACACCTCCAGCACCGCCTTGTACTTGATCAGGGCCAGAGAGTCCCGCTCCGCCAGCACCATCAGCCGGATGGCCAGGCAGTTCAGGGTATCCAGCCGCTCCGGCGTGGCCCACGCTGCCGGAAGCTGGGGCACCCGGCTGTGGAAGGCGGTGACGGCGCAGTTGGGGAGGCCCACGGCCTCCATCCGCTCCCGCACCTCCACCAGCTCCTGTCCGGCGGGGAGGGTGAGCTCCGCCCGTTCCTCCCCGAGCTGGAGCTCCAGCCGAAAGAAGCCAGTTGGGGCCTCCGGCGCGATGCGGGGTTCCTGGCCCTCTGTGGGCTTCCAGTTCCCATCCGGTACCACATACCCCTGCTTGGTGAAGACCCCGCCCGCCGACTGCCGGATCCGGCGGCCCAGGAGCTGGAAGTCCAACAGTTCAAACACCTTGTCCGGCACATCCTTCACCGCAGGGATGGACCCGTTTGCCGCGTAAACCCGGCCCAACGAGGCGTCGTCCGTGGCCTCGGGCACCACCTGGCAGTGCTCCGCCTGTTCCGCCAATGCGGCAAACGTGCGCAAAGGGATGATACCGCTCCGGCTGCTTTCCAGCCTGACCAGCCCCTCGAAGGCAGTGCGCTGCTGTTCACTTAGGCTGACCAGCCGCTCCGCCAGGGCATTGAGCGCGGGGAAGCCCTCGCCAGATTGCAGGCCAGGGAACAGGACGGGGAATTCCCCATAGTCCTCTATCTCCCATTCCACTCTGGTGTCCGGTGCGGGCCGCAGCCGTTCCCAGGCATCCAAGATTGTATACGGGTCTGCTGGAAGCTCCAGTGTCACATAAGTATCCTTGTCCGGATTACACAGGGATACTGTAAAGGCCTTATCCACGGCTCATACCCCCCATCGTCATCGTCGTTCCGTGCTTCATATCCCTCGCCTCGCCCTGCGGGCAATGCTCACTCATTTCGCCGGAACTCCTCTCCCCACCGAACCCGCTGCGCTGGGCTTCGGCGGGGGCCCCGTTATCGTGGGATTCCTGGGCCTGCGTCTGCCCGAACCACTCCTGCTCCGTCTGAATCTCCCAGTTCTCACACTGCCACAGGTGGGCGAACAGCTCCCGGCCGCCCGCATCAATGGGGCGTTGCTCAAACCCCTCTCCAAAGCCGTCACTGGCCTGTCCGGCAGCCATCTCCTTCAGCGTGGTCAATTCCTCCTCTGTAAGAGAGCCCGATACCAGGCATTCCGCCACTCCCCACAGTCTGCCGTCTCTGGCCTCCGCGGTAAAACGGCAGGACAGCACCTTGCGGTTTACGCCATCCTCCCTGTCATAGTAGTGCATGAGGCCGCGTGCCTCCTCCTCCGGCAGTTCTGCCCGGTGGAGCGCCCCGGCAATTGCATCTGCATAGCCGGCCGCTTCCTGGCTGTCCAGGAACCGTTCTCTCTCGTCCCAGTTCCCCCAGCCATCCGGCTCATAAAAGCCGACCGTCATTGGCATGTACAGCTTGAGCAGACTTGGTTCCGGCGGGTGGACAGAGAACATCTCCTCCCCAAGGGTCAGGATACGTTCACCTCCATCGCTCTGCCGGGCATGGAACCGGCCCTCGTCATCGATGTGCTCCAGAGTACCAGCCTCCTTCAACGTGTTTCTGGGATCATCCAGCTCCCATGTTTGGATCCGGCTGCCCGCGGGGAACTGATTCCGCCGGAAATCCAGCCACTCCTTCGATACATCCTGCATGATGATCTGCCTCCCTTCATTTTGCCGCAAGTATCATCTGAATAGAAAAGGCCAGCTCCCCAAATGGAAGCCGGCCTTCAACGGGGTTCTTGCGCATGCTCTGTTTTCTCTGATGGTTCATAGCTTTCCCGCCCTTTCTTCTGGTAAGCACACAACATACCACAGTGTGCCCGTAATATCCAGCAGTTTTTCACATCTGCTGGATGGCCGCCTGACTTTGGCTTCGCTCCAGCCACAGGGGATGATAAGCTATCTCTGTGATGCCCAGGTCTGCATTGCAGGTGATATGGGCAGCCACGGCAGGGCAGGCCGGCGAGAGCTGGAACAACGCCTTGGTGAGCTCTGAGCCCAGGCCGTCCAGGATATAGTGGGGCCCGCCGGGCTTTTCGGCAAACTCCGGTTGATCCATGGTGAGGCGGGCCATGGCCTGGGTGGCGGATATACCTGCTTCCCGGCTGTATGTTATGGCCCGCTTCAAGGCATGCTGTGGGTTGAACCTCCCGAAGTCCATGGTGTAAAACCGCTGCTCCTGCCCGGACTCCGCAATGGTGCAGGTTGCAATCCGGCTGAGCTCCTCCGGCCGCTCCGGGCCAAAGAAGCCCATAAGCCGGCCCTCCCTGGCCAGGCCGGACACCTCTGCCGGTGTGCGCCCGGCCTGAAGGTAGACGGCAGCGGCGAACAGCTCGCTGGGCAGGGCGGCGTTTTGGTGCTGGATGATCTCATAGGCGCCCTGGAGGGTTTCCTCGCTGAAATTCCGCACCACCACCCGCAGGGCAGTGAGCATATCGATGTACTCCGTCTCCGCACACTCCCGGTCAAAGCGGTACAGCGCCTCGGTGGTGACAGGGTCCGGCCTGGGAACCAGCTCATTGATCTGCCGGATAAATTCTGTTTTCTGCATATTCTCTCCCCTCGGTTCACATGGATAGCCCGCCCAGGGATGGCCCCTGGCTAGGCTGATTTTTGTCGGTCAGCAGTTGTACCAGGGTCTTCAAATCCTCCGGTGCAATCCGCTCCGCCGCCCGGCACAGCCGGTTGAGGCCATTGATGGACAGGCGCTCCGCCGGAATGCTGCGGATGACCTCGTCGGGCAGGGTGCTGTCCACTACCCTGGAGTGTACCTGGGGGCTGTCCCGTATACCGGTGCGGCACAGGAGACGTTCCAGCCTGGCCGGGCTGTCCGGCAGGATCAGCAGAGTGCTCTGCCCCTCGCCGGAGGATGCCTCCAGGAGTATGACGAACTCCCGGTCAAGATAGTCCGGGAAGGGACCGCCCTCCGTGTAGAGCTGTTCCAGCTCCATACCGTTATCATAGACCACCCCATAGGGGGTTACGGTACCGTGCTCGTTTAGGATCAACTCCAGGGCCTCTGCCCTGCCGTCTACCTGTTCCAACTCGTCCACGGGCATGTGGCCACCATGGAGCGTTAGGATGTGCGCCTTTCCGATGTCCTCTAGATCTGAGAAGCTTGTAATTACCGTGGCCTGCTGGCAGCAGAAGGTAAGATTGATAAAGTCCGTCATATCAAACGTACCCAGCCTGACCGCCATAGCCTGGAACTGGGCGGCCTCATAGTCGTCAAAGCTGTCCAGCCGCCGGGCCAGGTAGTCCAGCTCGTCCAGATTGGCGCCCACCTTCTCCAACCGCTTAAGGATGGGGAAGCCGCTCTCCAGCTCGTCCACCCGGCAGTCCCGTTTCAGGCGGGCTCCCAGTTCCATAGCGGCCAAGCATTCCAGGGTGCACTCATATTCCATGACGGGGATGGGGAAGGGGATGGTCACTTGGCCATACTCCGGGTGCGCCGCGTTGCTCAGGACACAGCGCAGCACCGGCTGTCTATTCTGTGTGGTCACATCTGCTGCCCTCCCATCTCCGGCCCCTGGCGAGACACGTAATCCTCCAGCGGCCTGGGGTTCTCCTCCCCATACAGGTCATAGACCATATCGTCCACCGCCTTGCGCACCGCCGGGGCATCCGTCAGGGTCTCAAAGAGGAAGCCGGTCCCATCCTTTGTGGGCAGCTCCTCCCGGATGGTCCGGAGGTAATCCTGCGGGGCTGTAAACTCCATGTGTTCGCCGTTGGCAAAGGACACCCGGCCCACCGGCCTGTCCAGTGTCTGCTGGCGCAGGTCATAGCAGTAAAGATAGCACTGGTATTCCCCGGGGCTGGTGGTACAGCGAAGGCAGAAGCGGTAGCTGCCCATCTCTGCCAGATACCCATAGCTCAGGCCGTCCTCCGTGATAGCCCCGCCGTTCTGGCGGCAGAATCTGTCCATAGAGGGCAGGTCCCTCAGCGGCCCGTCCGTCCGCATAGCGTCCACGAACTGCTGCAGGGCCTCCTTGAACTCCGGCGTGTTGAACTGCTCCCCATTGTGAGGCCACCAGGTATGGTAAAACCCCTTGCCGCTGGAGCCAAAGTCCATCCGGACATGGCCCACTGTACCCAATGATCTGTCCGCCTGGTCATCTAAGTAGAATAAGCTGGCCTCCTTACAGGTGGCCGGCCGCAGGGAAAAGCAGTTGCTATTTGGTTTCACCGCGAAATCACTCCTCCTTCACTTCTTGTGCCACCTGCCTGTCCGGGGCATTGAGCCGCCGCATCTCCGAGCGCAGGCACTTCCCGTCCTTTCCCCAGCAGAAGAAGCCGTTGGCGGGGTAGGGGCAGCCCACGCAGAGGGGGGAGCGGGTGCATACCGGCCTGGGCGGCGGTTCCGCCGGGTGCTCCGGGGCGTACGACTTGTGGGCGCAGAAATGAAATAAAATCTGGGCATAGAAAAAGGCGGCGCCTGATTTGGCGCTGCCCTCACATGGACGGTTCAAGATTTGCTCCCTACTTTCTATTAGATATTGCGCTGCCGCCGGCAGTTAGCCTCGCCCTGGGTCAGAGCGGCCTTTCCACTCCAGCGGAAGTAAACGGTCCTTCTCTGTCGCAAGGGCGAGGGGCTGTCCAAGGACAGCCCCTCCTGTATGCTTCCGTCTTAGGGCTTGGATAGCCCGCACTCTGCGATCCAACTATCCAGGTTCAGGCTTTCCGCCATGAGAAGGGCCAGCTTGTGCATCGCCGCCCGGTCTTGGGCATCCTCCAGCCTGGCCGTCGTCTCAAACAGGCCCCAGAGCAGTTCGGCAATCATCTTGCCGTCGTAAGGCTTCAGCAGTTCGCTGTTGGGCAGAGCGTCCTCGCTGCTCCCGCTGCGCAGAAGCTGCCGTTCTCTTTCAATCAGCTCCAGGCTGGCCTGCAGGCTCTCCCGGGGCACTCCCCAGGCTTTGGCAATCAGCTTCACGCCTGCCTCCATGGGAGCCTCATCCCCGATCTTGTCCGGCCCGCCCAGCGCCAGGGCATTGATTGCCTCCTCAGTTATCTGCTGAAGCAGCTTCTCCGGCGCGGGATGCTTCTCAATCTGTTTCATACGTGTGTCCTCCTCGTTATTTTTTGGTGGGCTTCTGACCACAACAATACCCGCTTTTGCGGGATAAAGCTATCACCATACGTAACGAAAAAAATGCCGCAAACCAAGCGATACCAACAATTTCTGTATAGAAAAAAGCGGCGCCTGATTTGGCACCGCCCTCATATGGACTGTCCAAGCTTCTGACTTTCGCTCTGCATCTGATCCTGGGTTCTTTCCGGCAGCTGGGCTGTGATCTGATCCAGGAGGCGCCGGCATTGGAACTCCTGCTGGTAGGAGGCGGGGCCCTCTCCATAGAGGAAGCCCTGCACCGCCTGGCGCAGCCCCTCCAGCTGCTCCCGGTCAAAGACCCGTTCCCTGGCCACCAGCCCGGAGCGGAGGGCGAAGTCCTCCCTGGCGCCCTGATAGTCCTCCATGTAGTAGTGGCCGTTGTTGACCCCGCTCCGGTCATAGTCCCGGGCCCAGGTGACGAACTGGGCCCCCAGCAACGTCTCTGTCCCGGCCAGCACTGTGCCGTTGAACTCTGCCAGCACCCGGTAACCGTCCGCCAGGCCATCCGCCTTCAGAGGTGGGGCATTCTCCAGAATCGTCATGTACTCCATCACCGTCCCCGCCGCCTCCGTGACCTGGGCCAGGGCGGCCTTTGCCCTGCTGGTGTCCACCCAGGTGGGGTCATACCGGACGACGCCGCTCTCCGTGACCCGGCACAGGATGCGGCCGTTCCACTCCACCGGGAGCAGGCCGTCCTCCTCCACCGGCCGGGGCAGCAGCTCCCGCCGCCGCAGGGCGTAGGACAGTTCCTCGAAATAGGTTTCTTTGGTCATATGCGTTCTCCTTCACTACGGGCAAAATGCCCCTTTTAATCATCCTTTTGAGTCCCACGCTCGGGGACTCCATCATGCCATCTTTTCCACGAAAAATCTATTCAGCATATCAGACGAAAAAGTGTGTGCCCTTTTGGGCAGCAGCAACACCTCGCTGGCTGTGTGGCCAATGGATTATTGGTAAAGTTGAAAAACGCCCTTTTTCAATTTACTGGGCAACAAAAAGGCGTCGGCCTGATTGATATGCTTCCTCTATGAAGGACAGTGAAATAAAACACTGTCAACATGGAGAGAGCATATCAAACAAACCGGCGCACTGTTTTTTGTATATCATTTTTATCCCTTCAGCGCCCTGGCTGGCCTTCAAATAGGGCACTAAAGTGCGGCACGTTGGGCAAATACGAAAAACCCTGGGAAACTACCGCCATAACAGCCATTTCCCCTCGAAAATATCTTTTTTGGAGCAGGGCAATTTCAGGGGAAACAAAAAAAGCCACACCCTCTGATACTCTAAGCGTTCCTCTTAAAATATCCAGATCGGTGTGGCTTTATGATTTCCTGACTTCTTCTTGATAGCTAACTGGGGACTCCCGGGCTACTGCTTTGCCATACCCTTTTTGAGCTGTCTTATTTTTCACCACCGTTCATTTTAGGGACTGGCTTCTAATGGTTAGTTAATCTTTCCCCAACATAGCCATTCTCTGGATCCCGTCAGTAGGACTACCAGTGGGACGAAATCTCCTGGGCACACTCTCCCTTAAATATGGCCATCAGGGAAAGAATCGTATCATAGAGAAGGACAATCATAAATACGATCATACAGACAGCCTCGATGTAGTAAAAGGGAGCTACAGAGTAGTGTAGTATGTCGGACACAGCTCCGTTGGTCAGCTGACGATTGGCTCGGAAGAAGGTAGCATAGGTCATGATGCCTGCTAGCACTGTGGAGAGCAGATTACCCAGGAAGAAGGGAATAAACTTGCTGCGGCCTGGAAACCGCTCAATGAGTAAGGTCATGTGGATGTGGGTCTTATGTACCTGTCCGTAGGCAAAGGAGGCAAAAACCGTACACATCAGGGTAGACTGTGAGATCTCATAGGCGCCCAGTATTGATTGTCCGGTAAGCTTGTTCATCACCACATCCGCCACATTGAGCAACATTAGGAAGGCCACGCCCACAAAGCTAACCCATGCTACACCATTTGCAAATTTGTTTAGTGCCTGACCAAGTTTCTTCATCTTGTTTCCTCCCTATAGCCCAAGTAGATTAGGCACAACGGTTGCGATCTGCGGGAAGATGACTAGCAATGCAATAGCGACAAACAGGGTTCCGATAAAAGGCAGGACTCCTTTAAAAATCGTACCCAGCGACAGCTTTCGGTCGATACCTTTTACCACAAAGCAGCACATGCCTACCGGCGGAGAAATAGAGCCGAAATTCATGACCAAAATGACGTAGACACCAAACCAAATAGGATCAAATCCCAGTGCGGTAACAATTGGGAAGAAAATAGGAACGGTCATCATCATCATAGCCATAGCGTCCATGATCATACCCAAGAAGACATATATGAGAGTAATGAGCGCCAGGATGATATACTTGGATACGTGCATATTTTCAATCGTAGCTGCCAGAGTCATGGGCAGCTGGGTAATCGCCAGGAAGGAACTAAACACACTGGCGCCAATAACAATAAGGAATGTCATGGCGAAGGTGCCGGTACACTCCTTGATCGCATCCAACACATTATTCTTAGTAAAGGTACGGCCGGGAAAGATCATCATTAACATAGCCAGGAAGGAACCAATCGCAGCGGCCTGTGCCACAGAGAACCAGCCAGAGAACATGCCGCCTAACACTAACCCGAAAAGAATAACTACGCCTAATATTTCTTTGATAGAGAGGAAGCGTTCCTTCCAAGAGCACTTTGAGGTTGGGGGTGCAATGCCCGGGCACACCTTGCACCAAATCACCACAGTAATGATGCCCAAACCAGCCTGGAGTATGCCGGGCAGAATACCAGCCGAGAACAGTGCATTGACAGAGCTAGTTGTGAGCACAGCATACAGGATCATAGGTGTGCTGGGTGGGATCAAGATTCCTAATGTGCCGCCAAAAGCAATAGATCCAGTAGATAGACGGTCGTCATATCCATCCTTACGCATTTCGGGCAAAGAGACTGCCCCCATGGTAGCGCAAGTCGCGGGTGTGGAACCACAGATGGCGCCAAAGCCGGCGCAGGCGGCGATAGTAGCGCAGGCCAAGTTGCCCGGCACACGGGAGAGCCATTTCTTGGTAAAGTCGAACAAGCCCGACGACAGTCTGGCCCGGTAGGCAAAGCTGCCCATCAGGATAAACAAAGGTACGACGATCATGCTGTAACTGCCCGCCTGGGTAGAGGGGACAGTAGACAGCACCGAGATGGCTGCCTTGAAGTTTGTCATAATGGCAAACCCAAAGAAGCCAACGGCCATCAGAGCTATGCCGATATTCATACCCATGAAGATGAGTACCAGCAGGGCCACGATGCCAAGCAAACCTACGGTTGTTGCATCCACGAGAAAACCCTCCTATTCTTTCTTATTTGGCATCGTGCACGCCTCATTCGGCGTATTTGTCATACGCCTCTTGGCAGGCTTGGAAGTAGGCAAGAGCATCAAAGGTATCCGTGGAATATGCATCAGCCCAGCTGTCGGCATAGGTATCAGCCACCTGCTGGAAGCGGTTGTGATCCTCCTGAGATAATTCGGCTACGGCACAACCGGTAGCCAGTAGCTCCTGCATATTTTGGTCAGCGGTCTGATCCCACATTTCGGCAAACTTGAGGGATGCGTCCACACCAGACCATTCCTCAAACACGGCCTGGTACTCCGGGGGAAGGGAATTCCAGGTCTCCATGTTCATAATGGTAATAAAAGGTGCCTGGAACATCTGTATATCCACGATGGATTTTGTAATTTCATCCAGGCTGTAGTCCGCTACGCCAGTGGGCTCCAGGGCATAGCCTTGGATGTTGTTTTTGGAAAGATTGTCGTAAATGTCGTTGGGAGCCATGGAGATCACGTTACACCCCAGAGCCCCTAGCACCTCAGCGATGCCACCGCTGGGAGAGCGGACAGACAGACCTTTTAGATCGTCTAAAGACTCCACCTGGGTGTTGGTATAGACATAATTGACCGGATTGGGAAACATGACCAAAACCTTAAAGTCAGACCACTCGTCCCGCATCTCAGGAAACTGTTCCCACAGATCCCACAGTACACGTGTGCCCTGGACACAGCTCTGGACGCCTTGACCGGGCACCGCGATAACATCTGTGAGGGGGTACTGTCCATAATAAAAGGAGGTAAAGACCCATCCGATGTCACAGGCTCCGTCGGCAACCATATCCACTACATCTGCCGAAGATGCCAGAGTGCCTGAGCCATAGAGGTTGATCTCCACATGCCCGTTGGTCTTCTCCTCAATGTCGTCAAACATAGCCTGGAATTGATTCCCAATTGGCGTGTCTGCGGGGGTATGCATAGAGAAGGTCAAGCGATAGTGATCCTCTGTGGTTCCCTGCTTCTTCGGCACGCCACAGGAAGCCAGGGTAAACACCATAGCTGCGGTAAGAATTAGCGCGGATGTCCGTTTCATATATTTTCTCCTCTCTCAGCCGATCCACTAACGACGGGCGCCCCCAAAGAGTCCGCCCGCGCAGCGGGTTGACTTACTCGATGGTGAAGAGCACGGTGCCGGACTTGACCTTGTCACCGACAGAGACCAGGACGTCCTTGACAACTCCATCCTTTGGGCAGGGGATG
>ENA-OPVY01001165-OPVY01001165.1-human-gut-metagenome-genome-assembly--contig:-NODE-1165-length-14858-cov-3.706478_pt1 | contig 14858 bp, 12 predicted proteins | sample MGYA00241503_ERZ501998 | MGnify/ENA primary metagenome ERZ501998 (study PRJEB25962, sample SAMEA2042107) | human gut metagenome | biome: human gut; feature: human-associated habitat; material: faeces... | reverse complement strand
AAACGTTTAAAAAAGAACAATGCTCTGGATTTCGATGACCTTCTCGTAAAGACCGTGGAGTTGTTCCAGTCAAAGCAGGAAGTTTTGGAGTATTATCAGGATCGTTTCCGCTATATTATGGTGGATGAGTATCAGGATACGAATACGGTGCAGTTTAAGCTTGTGAGTCTCTTAGCCGCGAAGTACCGGAATATCTGCGTGGTGGGCGATGATGACCAGTCGATCTACAGGTTCCGCGGCGCGAATATCAGAAATATTTTAAGCTTCGAGGAGACGTTCCCGGGGGCGAAGGTGATCAAACTGGAGCAGAACTACCGTTCTACGAAGATGATCCTGGATTCGGCGAATGAAGTGATCAGGAACAATACCGGAAGAAAGGATAAGACACTCTGGACCGAGAATGAGGTGGGCGAGCGTCCGGTGTTCCGGGAGTTCAGCTCTTCCTTTGAGGAAGCGGAGTGGATCGTGCGGGATATCGTGAAGAGAGGCGGACCATGGAAGGATTACGCGATCCTCTACCGCACGAATGCCCAGTCCCGTATATTCGAGGAGAAATGTGTTGCGTACAATCTCCCGTATCGTCTCGTGGGCGGCGTAAACTTCTACCAGAGAAAAGAGATCAAGGATGTTCTCTGCTATTTAAAGACGATCGCCAATGGGCGGGATGACCTGGCTGTGCAGAGGATCATCAATGTTCCGAAGCGCGGAATCGGAGCTATGAGTGTCGCCCGGGTGAACATGTTCGCGATGGAAAACGATATGAGTTTCTATGAGGCGCTGGAGAGGGTGCAGGCTGTTCCGGGAATCGGAAAAGCGGCGTTAAAGATCGGAGTATTTACAGACCAGATCAGCGAGTTCCGGAAGATGTTAAAGGAAGAGACTCCGATCAAGGATGTGATCGAGGCGATCCTTGATAAGACAGGATATCGTGACGAGCTGAAGGAAGAGGGCGAGGTGGAAGCCGAGTCCAGAATGGAAAATATTGAGGAACTCATCAACAAGGCAGTCTCCTACTGGGAGAGCGCCGAGGAACCGAGTCTTTCCGCGTTCCTGGAGGAAGTTGCCCTCGTTGCGGATATCGACAGTATGGATGAGTCAGAGGATAGAATTATCCTTATGACACTGCATTCCGCGAAAGGTCTGGAGTTCCCGTATGTGTATCTTGCGGGAATGGAAGATGGACTTTTCCCGAGCGGAATGTCCCTGATGGAGGGACCGGAGGCACTGGAGGAAGAGCGCCGTCTCTGCTATGTGGGAATCACGAGGGCGGAGAAGCGGCTGACGCTGACTGCCGCAAAGAGCCGTATGGTGAAGGGCGAGATGCAGTACGCGAGAACGAGCCGGTTTATTGACGAGATCCCGGATGTGTGCCTGGAACGTCCGGATCGGGATGATTCAAAGACCGGATGGAAAAAAGTGGCGGACGCATACAGGGATTTTCCGGAGGAAGCGGGACTTCCGTGGGCGAAGGCTTCCGGCGCGGACGGAAAAGCGGCTGACGGTCACACCGGAAGATTCCAGAACCGTCCGGCGGGTGTGAGTCTTTTCGGACAGAAATCCGATGCCTATAAGAATCCATACGCCTCCGGGACTTCTGCGGCACCGAAGAACACGCCGACCTTCGGAAAGGCGTTCACCGTAGAAAAACCGAAGTCTTTGGATTACTCCGAAGGCGACCGCGTCCATCACATGCGTTTTGGTGACGGAACCGTGAAATCCATCGCGGACGGCGGAAAAGATTTCGAGGTCACAGTCGATTTTGATAATGCGGCGATCGGGACAAGGAAAATGTTTGCTTCCTTTGCGAAGCTGAAGAAGCTGTAAATAAATTAGCCGAAAGAAATTTAGTATTGATTTTTTTCAGGCAATCGCATATAATTAAAAACAGCTAAGGAAAGTGCTTATATGTCTATGAGTACGCGAAAACCCCCGGAGTGGCACCTCCGGGGGTTTTCTTGCTCTTTGCGGTGAGCCGAACCGTTTAGGCTGTTACTGTCGGTTGTCCCTATCCAGCCATTTGCAAACATAGTAGCCAACTATGCTTGCCGCGACAGAGACAAGGAAAGTGTTTATGTAATCTATAAATACCGCCTCCTTTCTGCTGGAGGTGCGACAGCAGTTTTATTTTATCATGTTTATTTGTAGAACTCCATATACTGCGGTATAAAAAAATGGTGTCTAAAACTATGAAAATTTAGGGATAGTAAAAACCATAAAATCATGATATACTATTACAAAGTATCTGTCCGTGCGGATCATTCTTGTCCGGGGCGGCTGTGAAACAGAAAGGATGTGTGAGGATGAACAAATTCGATACGATGAGTAAAGACGCACTCAGCAAAATGGAAGAGCTTATAAACGCGTCCAAGCTGAATGAACTGCTTCATAAAAAAGAAGAAGAGGATAAGAAAAAGAATTGTATCCTCTGGGTGCTTGCTATCATCGGCGCTGTTGCTGCTGTAGCCGGAATCGCATACGCAGTATATCGCTTCTTTACACCGGATTATCTGGAAGATTTTGAAGACGATTTCGACGATGATTTCGACGATGACTTTTTCGAGGAAGAGGAGGAAGCTCCGAAAAAAACGGAAAAAGCTGTCGAGAAGGATGACGAGAAAGAAGCTTAAGCCGAAATGCTTACAAACACAATGAGAACGAGGCTGTGGCAGGGATCGCTTGCACAGCCTTTTTCTGTGCATAAAAACATATCAGGGAACGAGGCATCGTTTGTGCGCTGTGCGATCAGAAACGGAAAAATCCGATTCCCGGCAGAAAAAAGGAGTACAAAAATTTTATGAAAAAAGGTGAGATCTACACCGGTACAGTGGAAAAGATGGATTTTCCCAATAAAGGAATCCTCCATATCGGAGAGGAAAAGGTAGTTGTAAAGAACGCGCTCCCGGGGCAGACCGTCGAGATCGCGATCTCCAAGCAGCGCAAAGGAAGATGCGAGGGAAGACTTCTTAAGGTCGTGACTCCCGCAGCATACGAAAACACAGAGGGTGCATGTCCTCATCGTGCGGACTGCGGCGGATGTACGTACCAGACGGTTCCTTATGAGGAACAGTTAAAGATCAAGGAGCAGCAGGTCCGGGCTCTTTTAGATCCGGTCCTTCCGGCGGGCTACAATTTTGAGGGGATCAAAGGTAGTCCGTTGACAAAGGCATACCGCAACAAAATGGAATTTTCCTTCGGAGATGAGTTTAAGGACGGTCCCATGACTCTGGGAATGCATAAACGCGGCAGCTTTTATGATATCGTGACCGTGGACCGGTGTGTGCTGGTGCACCCGGACTGCTGTAAGATCTTAAGAGCGACGTTGGATTATTTTACGGAGCACGGAGCAGTCTTCTATAAAAAAATGGCGCATGTCGGATATCTGAGACATCTTCTTGTCCGCCGCGGTGTGAAGACCGGGGAGATCCTTGTAGATCTTGTGACCTCCACCCAGACGGAGGGAACTTGGAAGAGTGAACAGAATGAGGAAGCGTTGCTTGAGGGCTGGAAAGAAAAACTTCTGGAATTGGATCTGGAAGGTTCTTTTGCCGGAATCCTCCACACAGAAAACGACAGCCTCGCGGATGTGGTACAGAATGACCGCACAGTGATCCTTTATGGACAGGACTTCTTTATGGAAGAGCTTCTCGGATTAAAATTTAAGATCACTCCATTCTCCTTTTTCCAGACCAACTCTCTCGGTGCGGAGGTGCTCTATGAGACGGCCCGCGAATACATCGGTGAGACAGACGGAAGAAAGGTATTCGATCTCTACAGCGGAACCGGTACTATTGCCCAGATCCTGGCTCCGGCGGCAGAACATGTGACCGGCGTGGAGATCATTGAGGAAGCTGTTGAGGCGGCGAAGGTGAACGCGGCGCAGAATGGACTGACAAACTGCGACTTCATCGCGGGAGATGTTTTAAAAGTATTAGATACCTTAGAGGAACGCCCGGATCTCATCGTTTTAGACCCGCCGAGAGACGGAATCCATCCGAAGGCGCTTCCAAAGATCATCGACCATTATGGATGCGAAAAAATGATCTATATTTCCTGCAAACCAACGAGCCTTGCGAGAGATCTCGTTGTGCTGCAGGCGAAAGGTTATGAGATCACAAGAGTATGCTGCGTCGACATGTTCCCAGGGACGACGCAGGTGGAGACGGTATGTTTATTGTCCAAACTTCAAAGCAAGGAACATATCGAGATCGAAGTGACTATGGACGAGATGAATTTGACTTCGGCAGAGAGTAAAGCAACCTATGATGAGATCAAAGCCTATGTGCTGGAAAAGCACGGCCTGAAGGTGTCCAGCCTGTATATCTCCCAGGTTAAGCGGAAGTGCGGGCTAGATGTGGGGCAGAATTATAATCTGTCAAAGAAAGAAGACGCGAAAGTACCACAGTGCCCGCCGGAAAAGGAAGCTGCAATTATGGATGCACTAAAGCATTTTCAAATGATTTGATGGCAAGCCTGTCTTGCTCAAAGCAAAACGTGGTCTGGGATTCCAATATCCAGACCACGTTTTTGCCAATCAATAGCTCACGATTTCGTGAATTTTATTTGTCTTTTAGCACAATATCCGTTATACTAGTAAATAGGAAAAATCAGGAGGTGCGGGATGGCAATCAGTTACAATCGGCTGTGGAAACAGTTGATCGATCATGGTTTGAGTAAAACCGACATGATGCACCGTGCAAAAATCAGCACCAATGTTTTAGCACGATTAAGTAAAGGTGAGCCTGTCTCCATGGACAGCATGGAAAAAATCTGCACCATGCTGGGATGCAATATCGGAGACGTGATGGAATTTATCCCTGATACAGAAAACGGAGGAATAGATGCATGATTACAGGTGTGATTAAAAATAAAGTAGATAAAATCTGGACGGACATCTGGGCGGGCGGCATTACCAATCCTCTAACCGTCATCGAGCAGCTGACCTATCTTATGTTTATCCGCTCTCTGGACGAAAAAGAGCTGGAAACGGAAGAATTTGAGCATATGACTGGCGAGAAGATGGAGAAGATTTTCCCCCAGTCCGCCGTTGGACAGTCCATGCGCTGGAGTAAATTCAAGAACAACGATCCCCGCGATATTTTCAATGTAATTTCCCAGCGGGTCTTCCCTGCTATCAAAAACATGAAACATGGCCGCCTGCCGGACTTCACCGAGCAGGGGGAACTGGTGGAAATCGCCGACGATTCCAGCAGTGATGTGCAGAATGAGACGGCCTTTGCCCGGTACATGAGCGATGCGATATTCCTGATTCCTACGCCGCAGGTGTTGCAAAAAATCATCACAGGGTTGGATGACCTGTATGAGCATGACATTGCCGATCTGGATATGCAGGGCGACTTGTACGAGTACATGCTGGGCAAACTGGCCACCGCTGGGCAGAACGGCCAGTTTCGCACTCCCAAGCACATCCGGGAAATGATGGTGGAGTTGTTGCAACCCACCCCGGATGACACCAGCTGCTACCCGGCCTGCGGCACGGCAGGCTTTCTGGTCTCCGCTGCGGAGTACATTCGCAACCACTACGAGGATACCATGACTTCCGAGCAGTGGGAGCACTTTGCTGGGGACGCCTTCACCGGCTTTGACACAGACCGCACCATGCTGCGCATTTCTGCGATGAACCTGATGCTGCACTCCATCAGCCACCCGGAGATCGACTACAAGGACAGTGTTTCCAAGCAGAATCAGATCAGCGATAAGTTTACCATGTGTCTGGCAAATCCGCCTTTCAAGGGCACCGTGGACGCGGAAAGCATCAACGACAACCTGAAAGCCGTGACCAACACCAAAAAGACCGAGCTGTTGTTTCTGGCGCTGTTCCTGCGGATGCTGAGAAAGGGTGGTCAGTGCGCCTGCATCGTGCCGGACGGCGTGCTGTTCGGCTCCTCCAAGGCGCACAAAGCTATTCGCAAAGAACTGGTGGAGAACCATCAGCTGCGGGCGGTGATCTCTATGCCCTCCGGCGTGTTCAAGCCTTATGCGGGAGTTTCCACGGCGGTGTTGGTGTTCACCAAGACAGGCGCAGGCGGCACCGAAAATGTGTGGTTCTATGATATGAAGTCCGATGGCTTTTCCTTGGACGATAAGCGCAGCGAGGTGGAGGAGAATGACATCCCCGACATCATCGAGCGGTTCCACCATCTGGACCAGGAAGCTGACCGCAAGCGCACTGAGCAGAGTTTTTTTGTGCCGAAACAGGAAATTGCGGACAATGACTATGACCTGTCCATCAACAAGTACAAAAAGGTGGAGTATGTGCCGGTGGAGTACCCCTCTACCGCGGAACTGATGGCAGACCTGCATGAGCTGGAACTGGAGATCACCGCAGGGCTGGCAGAGTTGGAGGAAATGCTATAATGGCGAGGTTAGAAGAAATTTGTGCGATAAATATGGGACAGTCTCCGGATTCTTCTACATACAACGAAGATGGTAACGGCCTTCCGTTTTTTCAGGGAAATGCAGATTTTGGAGAGATTTATCCTGCGGTTCGTATGTGGTGCTCTGAGCCAACCAAAATAGCACGAGAAAAAGATATTTTAATCTCTGTTCGTGCACCTATTGGTGCGTTGAATATCGCAAATTGTGAATGCTGTATAGGCCGAGGGTTAGCCGCTTTAACGGTAAACGAGGATATTTGTGCTCAGGAATATTTATGGCATGTGTTATCAGGTAAGGTTGACGAACTAAATTCCAAGGGTACTGGAAGTACATTCAAGGCCATCAATAAAAAAACTCTTTCTGAAACAGAAATTCCCCTTCCACCCATTGACGAACAGCGCAAAATTGCAGCGGTGCTGGACAAGGTCAGCGGCCTGATTGCCAAACGCCGCCAGCAGCTGGACAAGCTGGATGAGATAGTCAAGGCAAAGTTTGTGGAGATGTTTGGAGACCCGGTGGGAAACCCTATGGGGTGGGAGAAAATTGCACTGGGAAAACGATGTGATATAGTTACCGGAAACACGCCCTCGCGTGCTGATCCCGAGAATTATGGGAATTTTATTGAATGGATTAAATCAGATAATATCAATACCCCTGCTGTATTGCTCACAGAGGCACAGGAATACTTATCGGAGACAGGTTTTCATAAGTGTAGATTTGTAGAGGCGGGCAGCTTGCTTATGACTTGTATCGCTGGAAGCATTAACTGTATAGGCAATGTAGCAGTAACTGATCGTCGGGTGGCATTTAATCAGCAAATTAATGCTATTGTTCCAAAGCAAGATGATGTGCTGTATTTATATTGGCTTATGCTACTATCAAAGCCTGCAATACATAGCACCATAAATATGGCACTTAAAGGGATACTAAGCAAGGGACAACTATCAGAAATGGCCTTTCCCTTCCCACCACTAGAACTACAGAATCAATTTTCCGTGTTTGTAAAGAAAACCGAAAAAACAAAAGCCAACATTAACCGCAGCCTCGAAAAGCTGGAAACGTTGAAAAAGGCACTGATGCAGGAATACTTTGGGTGAGGTAATAAAATGGAAGAATATAAATTAACACTGGGGATGGAGCCCACAGACGATTATAAAAAAGCAAAGCAGGATTTGATTCGGGCAATGAGATCAATTCAAAAATTATCCCCTCAACAGCAGCAAATGTTGGCAGAGGAGTTATTTGGAGCAGCAAATGTTATGGTTTTGAGTCAAATACTACGCCAGTATCTGAGGTGAATATAAAGTATGTTAGAGTTTATAAAAGATAACTGGGCAAACATTTTGCTTATTATCGTAGGTAGCTTTGCCCTTGCAACTTACATATTGCAGGAACGGAAGAAAAAGATTGATGCAGCTTCTCTTATCGTCCTTCAAATTGATGAATTTCAGGAGCGGTTAAGGGAAATCTCTACGTTCATTGTTGACGGACAATTAAACGAAACGGCGTTCTATGAATCACTACCACTGATGGATACGGATTATTGGAACAAGTACAAACATTACTTTGTCCGAAAAATGGACGCGACCAGCTATACAGCACTGAATCAGCTATATGAGTATGTGTCAGAGATTCAGGAACAACAGATGCTCATGAAGTCATTCCAAAAGAATTCCTTTCATATAACACAAAATGTTTTGGCAAATATAGAATCGCAGTTTATTGTGGCCGATCTTAATAACGCTTGCACCGGAGTTACAGCGCAAAATATCACTTCTGCTATGGGAAATATGATTCCGCAAGGCGTTTCGGAAGCGGATCGAAATACGCTTAACGCAATGGTGCAACAAATAGCGGCACAGAATCCCAATTTTGATATGAATCGTTTTTGGAGCCTCTATAATCAGCAAAGAAATTGGACGAAGTCTATCATTAACCAAGGGGCATTAACTTCTTATACCCCTGTTCAAATTCGTATAAGTTTAGAGAAAATGCTAAAGAAATATTCGATGCTTGAAATTAGCGGAACAGAAGGCTATCAAATGCTCAAAAAGACTTCTAAACAAAAGTTTTAAGCAAGTGAGAGGTCTATTATGGAAGAAGATGTTACAAAGATATATGAGGAATATTCGGAGGAACTTCTGTTTTGCAAATATTTTATAGCTGAAAAGTTAAAACATCATGCTGAGATGGGTAGATGTGGAGAAAACATTCTCAAAAAATGTCTCCAGGAACGGTTTCAAATGCTAGAATTTGTTACCGGCTTTATTGCTTGGGCTAATCATCAAAGCCCACAATGTGACATCATCATATGTAGGAAAAATTTTTATAGACGTCAACTAGCCGGAGACATTTTCCTGGTTGAACCAAATGATTGCATAATGGTTATAGAAGTCAAAGGAAATGCGACCTTGGATGATTTAACAGAAACGATTGAAAAAAATAAATTTTTCCAATTGCATGATGAAACAAAACATATAAAATTAGCGATGTTTGCATTTAAAACTCGTATTGGAAAACAACGATTGTATAAAGAGTTCGGTTATAAATATGACAGAAGTACAAAAGGATATATCCAGGAACGGCTTCCAGAAGAAAAGACATTAGACTATTTTGTATGCTTACATAGAGAGAGCCTAACTAGCTCAGCACGGGATAAACAAGTATTCTTCTTGAAAGATGGGCAAGATCGGCAGTTCTATGTACTAGATAACCATTTTCCAATAATGCAGAATTTTTCGAGGCTAATACAAAGCTTGCAGAATTAGGGCTAGATAAAATGATGATTTCTTGATCGATTTTAGTGCTGAGACCGCGATGCTGAGAAGATTTGAATATAGGAAATATTGGTGGGAGCAACATTGTCATGGAATATACAGAGGTTTTAGACAAGCAAATCACGAGAAAACAACATTATGTCCCCAAGGCTTACTTAAAAAACTTTTCTGTGAGTAATCAAAAATCAGAACAAGTTTATGTTGTTTTTGCTAATGATGAAAATGTAAAAATGGTTTCAATCGACAATATTTGCTGTCGTTCTTACCTATATGATCAAATTGCAATTGATCCAGATAGCAAAACTCATGTTTTTGCAGCACCAAATGAGATCGAGAACAGTTTTATCGAACTGGAAGGCGAATACGCAACAATTATCTCAAAGATAAAAAATGCTTTACGAGATTCAGATGAATTTGAGTTGGCGCGGGTGGAAATTGATAAACTAAAGCAATTTATGTCATCACTACTGTTTAGAAACCCTGTTTTTGTACATCTGTCAAATTATATTATTGATACACAATACAAAAACGATCCGCAGCATATTAAACATGTAAAGGACATTTTTCCTGATGTACCGCAAAATGTTTACCTGTCCATGCTGGCAAACGAGTTTTTGAAGATGAACATTGCTCCGGATGTTGGCTTGTTTCCTCGGGCTTTGGCTGAGACAATGAAGGAATCGCAACTGTGCATTTTTAAAGCCAAAGGTTCCGTATTTGTTACAAGCGATATGCCGGTAGTCAATATTTACGGTGAAAAAGATGGTATAGAATATGACTTGCTTGGTATGCCAATTACGCCAGAATTATTTTTGGCGTTTGTCGATACTGTTCAGCGCGTTCCCAGAATAATCATAATTGATGACAACAGTGTAAAGCGCATGAACAGCAAGCAGATAAATAAAGATCTGTTAATTTCTAACCGTATAGACTTATTATCGTATATTGATTTTTCAATAGATGCCGAAAAAGAAGATGATGAACAGGTTTACCAACTACTTCATACAGATAAGGAAACCGCGTTGAAACAATATGAGGACATGATGAGTTCAAAAGAAATAAAATACTGGAGATGATGTGATGACTAACTTCTCCTTTCTCAAAGCCAAAACTGAATATGCCCTCTTCGCCCCCGCCTGCATGGAAGCTGAGAAAATTTATGTTTCTGCTCCTGCCATGTGTGCAGTAGGCTGCCGTAAGGCATTGGAGCTGGCAGTAAAATGGGTATATGCAGCGGACAAGTCCATGAAAATGCCCTACAAAGACAATCTGCAATCCCTCATTCACGAGCCAACTTTCCGCTTCGCTGTGGACTCCGACACTTGGGGCAAGATGCCTTTTATCATCAAGTTGGGCAATCTGGCGGTACATACCGAGCGCAGCGTTCAGCCAAGTGATGCGCTTGCTTCTCTGCGCGGTCTGTTTGAGTTTGTGCAGTGGATCGACTATTGCTATGGCGCGGACTATCAGGAGCGCACCTTCGACGAGAATCTTGTCCCCACCGGAAAGGTGGCGGTGGACACCCAGAAAATCAAGGAACAGGAAAGTCTGCTGGACCAGAAAGATGCCGAGATCGAGGCGCTGCGCAAGCAAATCGAGCAGATGTCCACCCGATACACCGCCGAAAAGGAGCAGCATCAGAAGGAACGCACCTTCCAGCCGGAGGACCTCTCGGAATTCAAGACCCGCAAAATCTACATCGACGTGGACCTCAAACTGATGGGCTGGAAGTTCAACGGCCCAGATGCTGATGTACAGGAGGAGTATCGTGTGGAGGATATGGCCGGGATGCCAGGTCAGCCTGGCTTCTGCGACTATGTGCTGTTTGGAAAGGACGGCCTGCCCCTGGCGGTGGTGGAAGCCAAGCGCACCAGCAAGGACCCAAACATTGGACGCAAACAAGCGGTTTTGTATGCGGATTGTCTGGAACGGAAATTTGGCCGCCGCCCCATGATGTTCACCACCAATGGCTTTGAAACCTACTTCTGGGATGACCAGACCGCCCCGCAACGGAAGGTCAGTGGCATTTTCAGCAAGGATGACCTGCAAAAGCTGATGAACCGGCGCACCGAGCGGATGGATTTGATGGGCGTTTCCATTGATGACAAAATCACTGACCGGTATTACCAGAAGGAAGCCATCCGAGCGGTGTGCGAACAGATTACGCAGGGGTTCCGCAAGCATCTGCTGGTGATGGCCACCGGCACCGGCAAAACCAGAACCGCGTCCAGCCTGACCGATGTGCTCAGCCGAGGCAAATGGGTGACCAACATTCTGTTTCTGGCCGACCGCACCGCGCTGGTGAAGCAGGCAAAGGACGATTTCAAGAACTATCTGCCGGATATGTCCCTGTGCAACCTCTGCTCCAACAAGGACGACCGGAACGCCCGCATTGTGTTCTCCACCTATCCGACCATCCTCAACGCCATTGATGACACCAAGTCCAAGGACGGGCGGCAGCTGTTTACTCCGGCGCACTTCGACCTGATTATCATTGACGAAAGCCACCGGAGCATCTTCAAAAAGTACCGGGCCATCTTTGAATATTTTGACGCCTTCATGGTGGGTCTGACCGCCACGCCGAAGACCGATGTGGATCGGAACACCTACGACTTTTTCGAGATGGAACACGGCGTGCCCACCTATGCCTATGATTATGAAACGGCGGTGCAACAGGACCATGTGCTGGTTCCCTATTACAACTACGAGGTCAAGACCCGTTTTCTGGAAGAAGGCATCTCCTATGATGATTTGTCCGAAGAGGACAAAGAGCGATATGAGGATGATTTCATCGAAGACGGTCAGTTGCCAGACTTTATCCCCTCTGCTGCCCTCAATAAATTTGTGTTCAACGAAACCACCGTGGACATCGTACTGCAAGACCTGATGGACCGGGGTATCAAGGTGGCGGGCGGCGACCGTCTGGGGAAAACCATCCTGTTTGCCCAGAACAAACGCCACGCGGAGTTTATTCTGGAGCGGTTCAATAAGCTGTACCCCCAGTACCGGGGCAGCTTCGCCCAGCGGGTCATTTGCGACGACGCCTATGCCCAGACCATCATTGATGATTTCAAGCAGCCGGAAAAAGAACCGCACATTGCCGTATCGGTGGACATGATGGACACCGGCATCGACGTGCCGGAATGCGTCAATCTGGTGTTTTTCAAAAAGGTTCGGTCAAAGGCAAAGTTCTGGCAGATGATTGGCCGCGGCACCCGGCTATGCAAAGGGCTGGCCTGCGTGGACCAGATTGACGGAACCTATACCGACAAGCGGCGCTTTCTGATTTTTGACTACTGCGGCAACTTCGAATACTTCCGGCAGCACAAAGAAGGCTACGAAACCAGAGAAACCAAAACGCTGTCGGAAAACATCTTCGGCAAACAAATCAAAATCGCCATGGCGCTGCAGGAAAACACCTTTGCCGGTGAGGATTATCAGGCATGGCGCAAGGAGATTGTCAACACCTGTCACAAGCAGGTGATGGCGCTCAACTCAGACCTGATTGCCGTAAAATTGCGGATGCAGTATGTGGAGAAATATAAAAAGCTGGAAGCCTTCGTGTCCATAAGCGAAGGTGACAAGGGCGAGTTGCTCACACAGATTGCACCTCTGGTACGCTCAGACGAGGCTGACGAGTTTGCAAAGCGGTTTGATAATTTCATGTATGGCCTAATTCTGGCACACATCGAGCAGATGCCCGCTTTCCAGTATGCAAAAAAGCAACTGTGCGACACCGCTTCCCTACTGGAGCGTAAGGCCAGCATTCCGCAGATCAAGGCAAAGTTGCCCATGCTTCAGGAGATTCACACCGATGCATTTTGGGACGCGAATGATATTTTTCTGTTTGAGCAGGTTCGGAAGGAGCTGCGGGAGCTGATTCGATTTTTAGATGAAGGTGGCGTAGCACAGAGGCAGATTGTCACCAAGCTGACTGACCCGATTATTGACAGTCAGGAGGGCGTCCAGCTGGAAGCTGCCTATGACTTTGAAGACTACCGTGCCAAGGTCAATCGCTATGTGAACGAGCATGGGAATACGCTGGCCATATATAAGCTGACCCATAATATTCCGCTGGCTATGGGCGATTATCAGGAACTGGAGCGGGTGCTAACTAGCGAATTGGGCAGCAAAGAAGATTATGCCCGAGAGTTTGGCGACACACCCTTTGGCTTGCTCATTCGCAAGATCGCTAAGCTAGATCATGAAGCGGCTATGCAGGCGTTTTCCGCTTTTATCAATGACCAATCTCTGAATCAAAAGCAGATTGCTTTTGTAAACAAAATCATCAATCATATTGAGTTGAACGGATATATGGAAAATGTCGCAGAGCTGACCAAGCCACCGTTTGACAAGCCAATCAGTTTTATCAAATTGTTTGATGCAAAAACCAGAACCGCTTTGATGGAGACTATCAATCAGGTTCGAGAAAACGCGGTTCAAATTACAGCGTCATAAACAATGAACCAGGCACGGAAATTCACCCTTATTCTGGGTGGATTTTCGTGCCTGGTCTTTTCTGTTCGGGTATGGGGGCACCATTGTGCAGGAGCAGGATGGATAGCCACTGCACGGACAGGCGAGGTGTCCAGAGGGGCAAAGCCCCTTTGGCTCTGGGTCATCCAATAGGGGCGAGTAGCATCCCTGTTGGCAAAGGGAGTCTAGAGGGGAACAGTGTTCCCCTTGGCGGGAGGTTTCCAAAGGAGGGCAGTGCCTTCCTTGGCACACGACTTTCCCTCGGAAAGTCTAGTGTGTTATACCTTTGCTTCCGGCTGACGCGGGAAAGGGGTTGGCGGCATACTCTGCGGTGCGGCAGAGTGTGGCAACAAACGCTTTTTCGCGGCAGTAGGACAGGCGGATTTTGTGATGTGAGCTACAGCACAAACGCAGGATTTTTGAGAAGCAAAATCCGACTGGCCGGAAAAGGAAGGAAAGGTATATAAACCCCTCGTCTCGCCGCAGCGCCGCTCCGGTTTCAACGTTTCTTCCGTTTTCCCTTGCCGTGGGTCATAGTCGTTTTCCCGCGCTGGCTGATGGGGCTTTTCAGGTACTTGGACTTTTTAAGTCCGCTAACGATTGAGACAAGCTCTTCCTTTGTGAGCGCGTCGTAGTCGAGTCCGATGGTTGCAAGATATGCGCGGATTTTCTTTTCCTCAGAGCTGCCCTCGAAGTGCATAGCTTCTTGTAGCTGTTCCTGCACGGTTGCTGCGAGGGAAGTTTCATCCGCAGTCGTGGCGTCTGGACGATGCTGCTCTCGAATGTCGCGGAGAATGCCTTTCAGGTCATCTGCAATCAGGCTCCCGAAATATTCATCTTCCCGAATCTGCGCCACTTCTAACGTCCGCAGATGCAGGTCATTTTCTTCACCGCCATTTTTCATCAATGCCATCTGCCGGACGGCTTCCAGCACGGCGTTCATATCATTGACCCGCATATCCGCGATCCGGTCAACGTAAATCTCCGCATCCAGCATGAAGCGCTGGAAATCCTTGTGGCAAAGCATTTCCGACAGCAGCCGGTGATTGAACTGTCCCGTCCTTAATACTTCTATGGCATCGTCACTCAGGTGCAGAGCGTCCTGTTCTGTGTCTGGGTGATTTTTTGGTTTCTGTCATGCCCAGCAGATAGTCCGTGGACACGCCGTAGAACTTCGCCAGCGTGACAATGCTGAACGGGCTGATGTCC
>ENA-OPVY01001156-OPVY01001156.1-human-gut-metagenome-genome-assembly--contig:-NODE-1156-length-15074-cov-2.281444_pt1 | contig 15074 bp, 16 predicted proteins | sample MGYA00241503_ERZ501998 | MGnify/ENA primary metagenome ERZ501998 (study PRJEB25962, sample SAMEA2042107) | human gut metagenome | biome: human gut; feature: human-associated habitat; material: faeces... | reverse complement strand
ATTTTTTATAACTATATTTATTTTAGTTTATTTTAATATATTTTTATTTTTGGATGTCAAATGGGTGTCAATTTTTTATTTATTTTTCAAAAACTTCTACATATTTTGTTGATGCTGTTATATATACTCCTGATTTTAATTTATACATATCTGTTCCAGTTCTCTTAATTCTTTGAGTTATAGTAAATACATCTCCTTTTTCAACTTCTCCTACTACACTGCTTGAATTAAAATCAGCTTTATTATGTATGTTTATTTTGTCTGCTATTACTCTAAGATATTTTGTTTTATTATCTGTATTTTTTGCCACATAAGTCACACCTAATTGTTCACATACACCTCTTGCTGTTGCTTCAGCACATTTTTCAATATAATCTTCATCTAACATGTGTTTAGCTTCTTTCCAGTAGTCCATGAAACCATATTCTATTAAAATAGCTGGTGCGTTTGTTTGTCTAAGTATTGCAAGAGTGAATCCACACATTTCTGTATCTTGTACAACACCATAATCTCTTTCAGGCTGTAATGCTTCTTTTAATTCAGCATGTACCTTATTTGCTAAAGAAACGGATTTAGAAGAACAACCTTTAGTTTTTAATACTAATAAACCTTTAACTCTAGTTTGGAATTTAGTACAATTACCACTTGCATTGAAATGGTTTGATACAACTAAATCTACGCCTAAACTATTAAGATGTTTTGCTCTAGTAGCTAAAGGTGTATCTGTTTTATCTTTGAATCCAGAATATGCAACACCGATGTTACATCTTTTAAGTGCATCACCTAATGCATATGATACCTTTTTATTAAATTCGTATTCATGTATGATTTGTCCTTTCTTTTTAAGGACGTTTCCTTGTTTGTCTTTTATATCATCTAGTATTGGTGGAGTTCTTTTTCCATCTGTCACTAAACTGTGACCCGCATCTATACCTACTAAATATTTACTCATATTATCACTCACTTTCTTATATTACTTATTTTCTATAAAACTTTTAAATACTTGATGTAAACCTGTTGAAGTTAATCCTGATAACATACCAGATAATATTATTTCTACATTTAGATCCTTAGTTATCCAAACATTTAATAATACACCTATTGCAGCTAAAATTGTAGGGATATATTTATTATCTACATCTTTAACCCATTTTTTTAATATATAGCCTATGCATAAGCATACTCCAATTATTGTTGTTACTAAGTATCCATTTAAAACTGTAAAATCCATAATAAACCTCCTAAAATATATTGTTTTGCACTGCATAAAAAAAGAAGCTAATGAAAGCTCCTACCAGTGCAGTAATAAACCATTTTAATGTTGCTGTTAATGACTTTAAGTCGATACATAAATTTTTTATCTCTGTTCTTAGAACTGCACTATCTTCTTTTAGTTTATCAATTTCTTGTGCATGATTATTGATTCTTCTTTCAAGTCTTTCCAGAGTCTCTTTTAAATGTTCCTCATTCATGTTAACTCCTTTCTAGTTCTACTTTTTAGAACCTATAAAAATAGCTATAGTAAAAACACCAATAATACTTCCTAACATCATACCTAATATAAAATTAATCATTCTTTATCCCTTTCTGACATTAAAAAAGAGCCTAAAACTAATTAGACTCTTCCCAATCTTTTAATATTATATTTACTTATTATAATATTTTTTTACAAGTGCTTTTAGTTCATATATGTACTTGTCTATGGTTTCTTGATTAAATTCATAATCATCATAGTCAAATATACAATTATATCTATCCATAAAGTCACTTAAATCTTCTAGGACTCTATTTTCAAAATATAAAGGTGCAAAAATAGCAATTGCAGCATTCATGGGTTTTCTTTCTAGTTGATCCGCATTTGCTATATTCATAACTCCTCCTCTGCCACAATCAAAAACACTTCTTACTATATACTCCAAGTTGATTGCATCTTGATGATCCAATTTTGAATCCATATATTTCCCTCCTTTCTTAATTATTTTTGCAATTATATTGTAATTTCCCAATTTACAATTTGCAATCGGAACATATTCCTAAAATTTTTAATTGTGACTAATTTTATAATTTTATAAAAAGACTAGAATTTAAGTTCGCAATATTTTTAAATTGCGAACTAACTTGCGCTTGCAGTTATGATTATGTCACCTGTTACAACTATAGTTATTTTACCATTATTATTATATACCTTACTTGTAACATCTACTCCACCCATAGTGACTCTAACACTATTATTATCTAAAGTATGACCTTCTTCTGCAGTAAGATTTATTGTTATATTAGTTCCTTCTGACATTCGTTTATAAGTTTTACTAGCAGTTACATTTGTAAGATTATAAGTAAATAAATAATTTTTTATATAAGGCACTAATTTTTCTATAAATGGTTTTAATGCACTTGCATATCTATTCCTACCATGTTCTCCTAAATGTACTTGGTCATCACCTAACCCCCCTGTACCTATAGGAGTAGTTGTTATATTTGCACTATGGAATAAATCTAAATAAGGAACGTGCATGGAAGAATGTTCACAACAAGATTTTATTAAATTAACTTTTTCTTCATTTCCTCCACTTACTCCTGGAGGTGGTAGAATTATTCCTAATCCACTGTGAGGGAAATTAGTTCTTATTTGTTGTACTGCCCATTTTATAACTGCACACATAGAACCACTATCGCTTGGGGTATCATCAACAGTTCCTAAATTTGCGTCATTATTAGTTCCCCAACCTAATAATATTACATCATAAGCTATTCCATCTGATATTAATTTATTAATCCTTGCTTTACAATCTCCTACCCCTGTACCAGTCCAATTTGAACCTGCATATCCTAAGTTATGCATATCCATATTAAGATATTTATTAGCTTGTGTGAAAAATCCATAATCATTTGAGCCACTACCACCAGCATATTGCATTAAGCTATCTCCGAAAGCCAATAAAGTTTTACCGGCTGTTGGAGATACATAAGGTAATAAAATATCCTTTATAGTTTCTCCAAAATAAGGGACTGATAATACATTTTTTATAAAGTATTCTTTGTAATCGTCTTTTAGTTCAAACCATTTTGTTGCAAATTCTTTGTATGTGTTTTGTTCACCTTTATATCTCGTAACCATTATTTTTTTATCTGTGAAATAAGAAAGTGGATATACTATTCTAGCATAATATACATTTTCTTGATTTATAGTCACCTCTGTTTGATTTAATGCTCCAGTTGAATTTGTTGCACCTCCAATTTTTGATAAGAAGTTTTTGTATTTGTCGTAAAAATAAATAAAATTAAATCCCTTGTTAGTATATAAAGTTTCACCATTATTAACCATGAAATAATTTGAATAATATAATTTCATTGCTGAATTCTCACATTCCATACGATTATCACAATCCACTAAATTCAAGTCATCAGAAAAACAGAAATTTGTCATTGTAGGTGTTATTGTATTATTGTTTATATTGTTAGTTGTTACTTTATAATCTTTATTTAATGTATCTCTTAAACTTTCGCCTTCTGCTGTTAAATAAGTCTCCACTGTATCATATGGTACATAATCTCTTATTTTATCTTTGCAAAAGATTACTCTATCTTTATTTGCAGTAAGATACGAAAATCTTATATATTTTGCATTTTCAACCGTTAAGGTAGTATTTCTTATATTATCTCCGTTGTCATTATTTTTTACAAAAGTAAACTCTCCACCAATTACAAATTTCTTAGAATTATCATACAAACAATATTGAATGGAACGTGTATCAGCTCCTATTACATAATATAATGTATTTAATTCAATCTCTATGTAATCGCTTAAATCGTAATCTGCATTATCTCCGATATAATTAAATTTGTTAATTTTTTTACCACTTGTAGATGTGTTTATATTTAATAAATTTATTCTTTGTTGTCCTATTGCCGAAAGTTTTATATTACCTATACTTCCATCTTCTATTGTTAACGCACTTAAAGTACCATCATCAATTTTGCTTTGAATTATAGTTGTTAATTGTTCATCTGTAACAGTAGCAGTAGGAATTTCAACACTTGCTATTTGAGTACCATCATTCATAAGTTTAAGTGTTTGCCCACTCATACTCATTGTTATTTTGGATAAGTCCACATCACTTCCACCAGTACCACCTTCACCTCGTGGTATCCCTAAATTCAACAGTGGATTTTCAGTTGTTCCAGTAATACTTGCAGTCGCATTACTTCCACTATCTAACGTTGTAACTTCTCCAATAGCAAATTGTGGGGTTGCTCCAGTATCTCCTTTTGCACCATCTTCGCCTTTCCATTTATACCAAGTATAAGAATGTGGGTTTATTGGAGCATCTGCATTTGTATCTACACATAAACCTATATATGTGTTTGGTGTATCTGACATTTGCCCCGCTAACTGTGGCGCTCCTGTACTTGAATATTTTATATGTAAATACTGATTTGTACCACCACCACTTGATATAGGAAGTGTTATTCCATTGCCTAATTTACTACCCTTTGAATTTACAAGTTGAAGTAAATTAGTAGCACTATCTAATGACAAATCAGTTGGTTGGTTGTTCGCAATATCTTTATATTGCGTATCTAATTTTTTGATTGATTCTCTAGCCTTTGTATCAATTATATTAAATTCTTCTATTTGATTTACTTCTTTTGCCATATTCTCACCCTCCTATCTTATAGATCCTTGTACCATGAATTTTCTTTGAACGTTTTATCATCTTCTTTGAACTTCCATAAGTTTATAGTGCAGCCTTGATATTTTATATATTCAGTCCAAGATTTGTGGAATGTGCTAAGTCCATAGTAACCTTTGCAGAATTTTACGGCTTTTGTAAAACTCCAAGCTACTCTCTTTGTTCCCCAACTTATTACATAGACATCTAAAAATCTAGGATTTCCCCATTTTTTTTCAGCTTCGTTATCAGAAGCTTTATCCAGGAATATATCGAAGTCAGTAGTATATCCTCCTGTATCTGTTACTGTAACTATTCCATCTGTATTACCAAATTTACCCTTAAGGTATGGGATATAAAGTACAGTGTTATACGGCATGTTATGTGCACCAACTGTTTTAGCAACCTTTAGGCCTAATCCAGATGCACTTCCACTATCACCTCCATAAGATGTGCAACGTGCTTTTTCAAATCTGTATATATATTTATTTCCATCAATTGTTCCAGTTTCATCAAAACAGTTTGGGGTAACTGTAGGAGTTGGTGTAGGTGTTGGAGTTGGTTCCGGCTCATCTCCTCCAGAATCTCCACCTGTATCTGGTATAACTATTTTTTCTGCTATAGCATTTATCAGTACATCTCCTGTTATAGCAAGTATATTTATAACACCATCTGCATAACACTCTTCTGTTATATCTTCGCCTCCCATAATCACAATTACAGAGTTTAATTTATAACCTTCATTTGCTATTATAGTAGCTTTATACGTTGCATTTTCGTCAAGCTTCACTGCTAAATTATTTGTCATAGCATTTGTCAAATTATTAGTTATTGTATATTCAACTTTATCATCTTCATCAAATAATGAATAATCAAAACTTGCTACTTCTATCACAGATGTTTCACCCGTTTCATCATCAACAAGTGTTAATTTAACAGTTCCTTCTGTTTCTATTTCTCCAGCATCATCCAAATCAACTAGATCATCATTAACATAATATGAAAATTTTTCTGTTGTCACTATTCTTTCATTAGTTTTTTCATCGATAACTAATATTTGACACTCATATGGTCCAGCTATATTTTTATAATCATAAGGTAAATTACAATAAAATAAACCTTTTTGATTTCTACTACTTTGTAATAGTTTAGGTGGCAATTTTTCTTTATTTGGATTTATAACAAATAGAATCGTTTTAAATGATGATAAATCTATTTCTGCTTTATTTTTAGTTATAAGTATAAAAAAATCCGATGTATTTACATCAGATTTAGAAAAAGTCAAATTTATATCGTTATACATTTTTTCTATGATATCCAACTTAACAGTTTTATACCTTTTGTCTATATTACTCATAATTTTCCTCCTTATGCTGTTCTAATTAACTTCGGTGTAAATTTATATCCTGTGCTGTCTTTTACCTTAGAAATATAAATATATATGTATATCTCTGCAAAATCTTCTGTAACAGTAAATGTAGCACCATCTCCTAAATCCCATGCCAACTCCGTTCCATCTTTTTTCCTTATTGCTAAACCCCATGTTTTACCTGTTGTTACGTCTGAACGTTTAGGACATCCAGTTAATTTATAAGTACCTTTTTTCAAATATTGAAGATAAGATTTATGTGATAAATAGAAAGTGGTACTACTTGTAGGTTTTCCTGTCGTTTCAATACTTCCATCTGTATTAACTTTAAATTTCATACTATTTAATGTTAATGTTTTACCTACTTTACAACTTTTATATGTTAATGGCATAAGGTTTATTGTTTCATTTATCTCAGATACATCAATTCTCGGTCTATAGTCTGGTCTAACTACAAATACTATATCATCTCTTGATGTCGATTTAGTTCTTATACATACATTTTCTGTAGATGTAACATTGTAATATTCAAAATATGTAACCTTACCATTTGCATCACGTTGTATATATTTTTCCTCAGCGACAATTCCAACGTGACTTATATTTCTAAAACGATTTTTTATTTTATATGTTCCATCTGCATTTTTACCTGCATGACAAGTAATATCCCCTGGCATTACTTCATCTATAGGAACAAGTCTACTATAAAAATACTCTGCTATATCTGCAGCATATCTTACCTTTCCTCTATCATGTGCCCATGTGAATTTACTTAGAGGAACTATTGTACTTGCATCAATAGTCTTATTATTTCCTGACGCATTTACAAATGGCGAATTGGCAAAATCTATTCCTAAGAATGCTACTAATACAAGAAATGTAGAACAATCAAATAATATATTTCCAACTGAATTTGTAAGTTTGCCTTCAAATATACTCTTTCCAGCCGAATATGCAAATTTTATTTGACCATCAACTCTAGCATCCCAATAACTTCTTGCAGCTTGAACAGCTTGGTTTGCATAGCAACCACTCCAAACTATTTTATCATCTACATCAAAAGAACTGCCTTGTTCAGCAGTCCCATCTACTCCAAAAATTGTTTTACCCTTTACTATATTTTCTCCTTTTAAATTTGAATCTCCTAATATCGTTTGGTCACCAGCTAGATATTGACCTTTTGTTATAATTTGATTTTGTGTTGTAGGAGTATAGATCTTAGCAGAAAGTTTAATATCGTCAGATATTCCTGTCATGCTTTCTATTTTTTCTTTTAAAGTTGTATATGGGGCCTTAGCCTCTTCAATTTCTTTATTAACATCGATGCTCTGTGTTGCATCTATATAACATTGCAATATAGCATCGTGTATAGCTTTTCTTATATCAATACCATATACAGCATTTTTTATGGTATTTAATAGTTTATTTATGCTTGCCATATAACCACCCCCTAACTTATACTGTTAAGCTTATCTTTTAATGTGTTGTATTCTCCCTTTGCATATATAATTTCAAGGTTTGGATTACCTGCTTTTGCTCCTTGGATATAGCACTCTTTAATAGCTTCTTCTATAGCCTTCAAAACATCTTTTACAAATACTGCAGTTTTAAGTTTACTTAACCAAACATCTATCATGTAGTGCTACCTCCTTCTACTTTTTTCAATCTTTCATCTAACTTTTTAAAGTTTTCATTTATTTCATTTATCTTTTTATTAAAAGTTTCTATTGTTACATAACTTCCAAGAGATCCTTCTACATTTTGGATTCTTTTAAGAAGACTTTTATTTTCTGTAGTCGTACTAGAAACTTCTTTTTCTAAGTTTCCTACACGAGCCTGTATTTCTGCTACATTTTCCTTGTTTGCTCTAGATGTTTTACTAATTATTTTATTATTGTTCACATAATAATTATTTATGTTTACTTGTTTATCACCTAAAGTAATACTATTTGCCGATGGATTTCTAATTTCAATAGTTTTTTCAACTATTCTTTGTGTATAATTAATTCCTAATGGCTCAACTATAATAGGGTAATAATTTCCAACTTCAAAACTATCAAAATCTAATCCTATTAACGATAAATCTAAAGCTGTTACTGAGTTACTAATATTAATTTTTAAAGACTCTATAAATTTTTGGCCTTTCAAAAGCAAATTAGAAGCCTCTGAAACATCATCATAAGTAATTACACCTTCTATAATTCCAAACTTCTCTATGCCTTCTGTATAATCTAGATAATCTTTGCCTCCATTTACTGATTCTATTGTAAGCCTTTCTTCTGAATCTACTTCATTTCCCTCTGCATCTTTTGTCTTTAACTTCATGCCTAGGACCTTTATTCTTGTATAAAAATTTTCAAGCTTCATTTGGTTTGAGATAGATTTTAAATTATGTCTAATCCTAATTTCTGTTTCAGATACTTTTCCTATTTCTTTTACATAATCAAGATAAATACATTCTTCATCATGTATCACTTGAATTTCTCCACCAAGCTTATCAATTAAATCATCGTTAATATTATTCCATGTACTCGAATAATCAGTATATCTATACAAACTATCATTACTATCTTCTACAGTAACATTTCTTACTTTGAATTTTTTATAATCTTCAACTCGTGAATTATGATATTCAATCAATTTTTCTAAATATTCTCTTACAGATATGTTGTGATATTCATTATAATTTTGTATTGAATCAATTAAATATCCTAGCTCCCCCTCAGCGGTTATATTTTTTGAAAATAACCCATTATCTTTCATATCTTGCCCTGAAGGAATTATTCTACCTATAAATTCTATATTTTGATTTTTAGAATTAATAACTTTTATACGAGTTTTATATGGTTCTATCAAATTAAAACCGGGATTATTAGGAAGTATAATAAAAGTAAATTTATCTATAAAATTAATACCTTTTTTTATAGTTCCTGTTATCTTAGGAGCTTCTTTTTCTGTACTAACTGCATTTATAATTGTCTCTTTTTTATCGTTTATTAAAACAACTTCATACATTTACAACACCTCAAACCTAAATTTAAATTCTATATTACCTGTTCCCGTTACTATTATCCTATTTACTCCCTTTTTTAGGGATAAACGATAATCTTTTGTAATTCCTGATGTTAATTTATATTGATAATCGTCAATATTTAATATAAAATCAGAGTCACAAATAATTTGAGGTGTAATAGATCTTATTCCTACGTTATATAAAAATATTTCTCTAGCTCCGTTTATTTCAAATTTAGTTTGTTGTAATGTATCTGTTAAAAACCCAAATGTGTCCCATCTAGTTTGGCCTTCAAGGTCATTTTTTATCATCAAACCATAAGCAGTAAATTTTACTTTTATTGTTGCTATATATATTTCTGTATCATCTATATCAATATTATCTACTGCCTCAGCTAAAAAATAAAAGCCTGGATAATCATCATCGATTAACTCAGACTTTGATGCACTTTTTAACCAATTTGTAAATGCAATGGCCTTTGCCCTAAGCTCCTTTTTCGGATTGTCCGTAGTAGCATGTAAGTCAAACTCATATTCTAATTCTCTATCATCATAAGTTTGCTCACCATATAATTCAGTAAAATCATAACTACCTTGCATATAGGGGATTGTCTCTGTAATTTTTATAGTTGATGGAATTCCTATAGTTTTACTCTTTAACCAAGCGCCAAAGTCTCTATAACTATGTTTATCATGTAGTGTTATACCATCATCAAACATTAAGCAAGCCCCCTTTCTGTTAGTATTATATTATTTCCTTGAATTACATCTATAAACGGAGCAACTATAGATGCAAGTACTTCTCCAGATGATAAAACAAGATTAATTTTTACTTCTTCTGGTAGACTTATTTTTAAACCAGATAAAGCTTCTTTTATTTCAGAAATAAATCCTGTAGAAACTGTTGGTATATTTAATGATGAAGCTACTGGAGATATATTTGTAGAAATTCCACTTAAATTAGTAGCTATTGCATCTTTTACACTTGTACTAAATTGGCCGGCTTGTTTTACTACGTTCTTAGTCTCTGCTACTATACCAACACCAACACCTCTAGCTATGAATCTACCTATTAACTCTTTCATTATTCTTGAAGGTGATTTAATTTTAAAAGCAGCTTTAAATCCTTTTACAACTCCACTTGCAAATCCAGAAATTTGACTTTTTAACCATCCTCCTGCGCCACTAATACCAGACCATATTCCTCTTACAATTTCTTTCCCTATGCTTCCCATTTTACTTGGGATAGATTTAAGGCCATTGACTAATTTATTTTTAAAATCATCAGCTGCCTTTTTACCTTTTTGAGGAAATGTAGTAGCAAAACTAATAGCCTTCTGTATTGTACTATTTAACCATTGCCAAACTCTGCTCGGTAGATTCTTTATAAAATTTATTACATTTGTTATAAATGTTCTACCTGCTTGTGATGATTTAGAGCCCATTTGAGAACCCCATGTTGTAACTTTACTAATTGTATTTAAAAGCCAAGTCCATATTTTGCCCGGCAACTGTGAAAAGAATTTAATTATGCTAGATATCCATTTAGGTACATTAGTTACTATAAAATTAATAGTATCAACATTCCACTTTACATAATATCCAATTATAAGGCCTATTACATATCCAATTTTAGCTGGCAATTGTGAAAAGAATTGGCCAACACTTTGTATAAAATTAGGTATAGTTGTTGTGACAAAGTTAACCAATGCAGTTCCCCATTCTGTAAGCTTTGTCTTTATACCTTCAATTGCATTTCCGAAGAATTCTTTTATGTTACCCCATGCATTTATAAAGAAATTCCTAAAGGCTTCATTTTTATTCCATAACACAACAAATGCTGCCACCAGTCCTACTATTAAAGCTATTATAATTCCTATTGGATTAGCTAACATTGCACTATTTAATGCCCATTGTGCTATTGTAGCACCTTCTGTTGCAGCTTTATATGCTTGAAAAGATTGAACTAATCCCATAATAATATTAGCTACTGCCATAGTTGCAAGTGCTGCACCTATTCCTGCTATTGCAGCACATACTGTTGAAGAATTTTCTATAAGCCATGATACAAAATCTTTTACTGTCGGTAAAATTTCGCTTACAAGAGGTTGTAATAATTCTGTTTGTATAGTTCTACCTAACTGTGATAATTGTGCTCCAATATCGTCATATTTAATATCATCAATCTCACCCATAGTATCAGTAGTTCTATCAAACTCGCCGTTAATATCCATAAGTGCGCTTACACCTTCAGCACCTAAGTCCTCCCACATTGTCCCAAATAATTGAGTCCCTATAGTATTTTGTTTAAGAGGATCTTTTATCTTGAATAAAGCATCAACAACTTCACCCATTGCATCAGCGCCAACTTCTCCACCTTGTGCAAATCTTTTTGTTACATCATCAACATTAAGTCCTAGTTCTTTTAATGAATCGTTTGCTGTTCCGTCTTTCATTCTTATACCGAATTCTTTTACAGCATCACCTAGCTTGTCAACTGAAAATGTTCCTGCATCAGTACCATTTTTTAGTGAATTAAACATCTCTTCTGCACTATATCCAGCTTGTGAAAAATGCACTGAATATTCATTTATAGTATCAAGTAAATCATCATTCTTGTCTAATCCATTTTGAGCCCCTTGTGCTATTAAGTTAAAAGCTTCTTCCCCACTAAGTCCGAACTGGTCCATAAGCATGTTAACTGCTCTCATACTTTCTGGTACCTCATAACCAAAAGTATCTCTTAAAGTAAGAGCTTCTTGTGTCAAATCTTTTATTTTACTTGGGTCTGTTTCTTTAGTATTTTGTGCTACCTTTGCCATTGCATCAGCAACATCTTCAAGGCTTTCACCATAATTGTTTTTATATAAATCTTGTATTTGCTCATTGAAGGCCTTCATTTCCTCAGATGATTTACCTGTCTGAGCTTGAAATGAGTTCATTGCTTGGTCTCCAGAAGTCATAAGCTCCTTAAATCCATCAATCGCAGCATTGATGCCTTGTGATACTAAGTCAGATAAAGCACCTTTTAATACTGTAAATCCACCCTCAGCTTCTTGTGCGCTATCTCCAGCATCTTGCGCTGCATCTGCTAAATCCTGTACATCTGATTCAGCCTGTGAAGAAGCATTTTCTAATTCAGATAATGAAGAATTATAATTTCTTATTTCTCTTTCTGTATTTCCAACTGCTGCTTCTTGATTAAGAATTTGTATTCTCATATTATTAGCTGCAGTTTCATTTCGTGCCTGTTCCTGTTCTACTTGATTTAATGCAGATGCTAATTGTTTAGCTTCTGTTGAAGTTTGACCAAATGCACTTACTGCCTCATTATATTGTTGTCTAAGAGCCTCGGCTCTTCTACCATTTTCCTCCTGTGCATTTGTAAGAGCCTCATATTGTTGTTGGTATGAACTTAACTTTTGTTTCTGTGCTTGTAATACACTGTTTAACTGTTCTATTTTTGCACTAATTCCATCCGTACTATTTTTCCAATCATCCATACCGGAAGTAGCAGCTTTAAATTGTGCATTTGCAAGTTTGATTATATTATTAGCTTCTTTTATCCCAGATCTAAACTCTGATATATCAACTTTAAATTTCGTAGTTACATCTTCATTTTTATTAGCCATATCCTCACCTCTTTTTTACAAAAAATAAAGAAGACCTAGAACCAATTGTCTCCTGCAGGTCTTCTTGTAATATTTTGTTTTTTATTTTTATTTTTAGCTTCTCTTCTATTTTTTCTACCTAGCCTTTTTATCAATAAGAAAATTTCACTTGCTCGAGTTTTTCTTATTTCAACTGGATTTAGTGAAGGAAATCGCTCTGAAATAGAAACTTCTATATCAAATATTATGTCATATATAGGAATATTAGTTATTTGTGTATTGTCTACTTTCCCTCATTAGTACTCATTATTCCATTTACAGAAAATTTACATATATTTATGAATAGTGGAATTAATTCTTTTATTTTCGTTCTCTTAATTTCTTCTTCAGTAATCCCTGGGAATACTTCCTTAAGTAATCCTTTTAACTTAGGAATAACTTGTACAACAATTTTAGCTATTTCCATTTCATTATCTTTTTTATCTAGTTTATCTATATCTATAAGATCTAACATATCATCAACTGTACCAAACAAAATATCACATGTATCAGTTTGGTACGTTTTTTCTACTTCACCATTTTTATATACATTTAATTTTAATTCCATTTATTATCCTCCTAAGCTTTTGGTTGTAAATTTTCTGGAGTCATTACTGCAGTGAAAAATCCTTCTAATTTAGCTTTCTCACATCTTTCATCTAAAACTATTGCTTTTATACCTGTTTTTTCGCCATTAACCTCAAATTTATGTGTTGTATAAATTCCTGTAAAAGGTATTTGCATATTATTACTTTCAGTTCCATCATCTTCTGTTGCAACTGTTTCTTCAGGTATACCAAAAGTTCCTTTATGTCTCCAAACATATCTATATTTTCCGTCTGTACCTTTTGTTTTATATCCAATTGCAAAATATTTTACTTTTCTTGGTGTTTCTATCATTGCACCTGTAGTTGCATCAAATGTTTTACCAGTTATCTCAGCTTGTTTTTCAAGTGATAACACTGAAGTTGTTAACGTAAAATCGTCTGTCCCTTCTGAATTTACAACTATCATTGCCATATTGTCATAATACTTTGCAGATGAATCTGTAGCTGTACTCTTTCCAATTTCAGCGACACCAGCTAAGCTTTTTACTTCTCCAGTAGTATAGTTTTCTTCACTATCTTCTGTTACTTCTGCATAAACTAATCCTTCTACACCTCTAAACTCAAAAACTGTATCCATACTTATACCTCCTTATAAAAAATAGTCAACATCTTACCTGTATGACTTTTAATATCACTCCTTGCATCAATAGGTCCTTGAACTATAAACTTATTTTTCTTTAACACTGATTTTACTTCATTTATTTTGTCTTCTATAAGTTCCGGATCACTCGAATAAAAATAAATCCAATATCCAAAGTCAGATGCATGTGATTCATTGTCATAAAATAAATCTCCATCATTTTGGAAATTCCAAAATGTAAAAAAACTATCTGGATAATCATCTACAGATAAAAGGCTACCCTGTAAATGTACAGGATAGCCAAATGATTCTAATAGATTAATTAATTTTTCTCTCATCCTCTTAAGATTCCTTTTTCAAATACTTCTTTCTGTTTTTTTCTAACTTTACTCTTAGTTCGTGAGCCATAAATACTGTCATATAGCTCCATATCCGGCTCTATTGTTGGTGTTCCGTACATAAGAAATATAGAGGCTAATCCTCCATCTCTTATAGAAAAACCAACTTTAACTTCTGCTACTTCTCCAGTCCATTCAACTTTTTTATCCTTAACTATAGACTCTTCTGTAGCACCAGTTAAATTATGTGGGGCTATACCTTTATGAATACCTGGAGTAATTTCTGCAGATGATGCCTTTAATGCATTTTCTGTAACTCTTTTTATATCTTTATCCATCCTTTGAAGTCTTCTTATATATTCATTCATGCCAGTAAATTTAAGTTCCATTTTAGCACTCATTTAAGCACCACCTTTTACTCTTTGGACTTTAAATTTTATAAATTGATTTCTCATATTTATATTTTCTGGCTCCCCTAGTATCTCATATCTTTTCTCATCCATAGTCTCAATAATACAATCAGATTTTATATCTGGTCTATACCATGTTTCTATTTGTGCTGTATCTATTATGTTATAAGTACCATTTTTTTCAGTTTCAGTCCCTCCAAAAGTTTTAAAGCTAACATTTATTATGGCAATTTGTATATAGTCTTTTTTTAATACACCATTAATACTCTTTTTAGTTGGACCTAATAGCCTAACTGGAAAAGTAAATGGTAGTGATGGCCTATAAGCTTTCATCATTTATCACCTGCTTTGCTTTGCTACAAACTTGGATAGCCCTTTGCATGAAATAAGGGCTAAGTGCAGCATCACCTGCTCCATAGCCCCATAAATCTGAC
>ENA-OPVY01001153-OPVY01001153.1-human-gut-metagenome-genome-assembly--contig:-NODE-1153-length-15101-cov-3.593314_pt1 | contig 15101 bp, 10 predicted proteins | sample MGYA00241503_ERZ501998 | MGnify/ENA primary metagenome ERZ501998 (study PRJEB25962, sample SAMEA2042107) | human gut metagenome | biome: human gut; feature: human-associated habitat; material: faeces... | reverse complement strand
AAATCTCATCAATAAGAAAAACAAGGAAAAGACAAATCTTGCTGTTTCTAAATGGATGAAGATCGTTGGTCTTGAGGAAGAATTAAAAAATCGTTATCCATCGGAACTATCCGGTGGACAGCAGCAAAGAGTTGGCATAGCTAGAGCACTGGCGGCATCTCCAGATATTCTTTTGATGGATGAGCCTTTCGGTGCGGTGGATGAAATTACTCGTGAACAATTGCAGAACGAATTAAAACAAATCCATCAAAAAACAGGTATTACCATTCTGTTTGTGACCCACGATATTGCAGAAGCACTAAAACTTGGCACAAAGGTGCTTGTTATGGGTAAAGGTCAGGTGCAGCAGTATGCAAAGCCGGACGACCTTTTGCGTAATCCAAATACAGATTTTGTAAAACAGCTAGTGGACAAAGAGAGACGTACCTGTTATTTGCCTGATGAACGCTTAGAAGATTGTGAGTATAGCGGAGCAGGGAATAAGTAGTTCGGATGAGGCGGTGAAGAGATTTATAAATATTTTGATAAAAGTGGGTACAGCACGAAAAAACTGTGCTAAAATAGAAGCAAGATAAGCTGTTTTCCAAGTGATAAATATGTTAAAAAGTAAGGAGATGATTTTTATGAACAATAAGTATGTGGGAACAGAGACAGAAAAAAATTTAAGAAGTGCTTTTTCAGGAGAGTCGGAGGCGAGAAATAAATACACTTATTTCGCTTCCGTAGCAAAAAAAGAAGGTTATGAGCAGATTGCTGCATTATTCCAAAAGACGGCGGATAATGAAAAAGAGCATGCGAAGATGTGGTTTAAAGAATTAAACGGAATCGGAAATACGGCAGATAATCTGAAAGCAGCCGCAGAAGGTGAAAATTACGAGTGGACAGATATGTATGAGGGATTTGCGAAGACAGCAGAAGAGGAAGGATTTCCGGAACTGGCAGCAAAATTTCGCCTTGTAGCCGAGATTGAGAAGCATCATGAGGAACGGTATAGAGCATTATTGAAGAATGTCGAGACGGCAGCTGTGTTTGAAAAAAGTGAAGTGAAAGTATGGGAGTGCAGAAACTGTGGTCATCTTGTAGTGGGAACAAAAGCACCGGAAGTTTGTCCAACATGTGCTCATCCTCAGAGCTATTTTGAAGTTCGGGCTGAAAATTATTAAAATGAAACAGAAAACGGCTTATCTGCTTTAAATAAGGAATGTATGCGAACAAAAAACTTGACAATACTTTCTCATAGGTATATCATGTTTGACGTAAGGACAAAGGGGTCTTGAAAACAGGGGGTAACAGATGTTTTCATGGTATCTTTGTCTTATTCTATTTTATTTGACAGGTCAAAGTAGGAGGAAATATGAGAACAGATATTTACCAGTCGCCACTATGTGGCAGATATGCAAGTTATGAGATGCAAAATATTTTTTCGGCAGACCAGAAGTTTTCTATGTGGAGAAAATTATGGGTAGCACTCGCAGAGAGCGAAAAAGAATTAGGACTGCCGATCACAGAAGAACAGATTGAGGAAATGAAGTCACAGATTCATAATATTGATTATGAAGCTGCGAAAAAGTACGAATTAGAACTTCGCCATGATGTGATGGCGCATGTGCATGCGTTTGGAGATGCATGTCCGAATGCGGCTGGAATTATCCATCTCGGAGCAACTTCCTGCTATGTTGGAGATAATACAGACATTATTTTAATGCATACAGCATTAAAGAGAGTGCGCGTGCTTTTAGTCAATGCGATAGACGCGCTCAGCAAGTTCGCGGAACAATACAAATCACTGCCAACACTTGCATATACACATTTTCAGGCAGCACAGCCTACAACAGTCGGAAAGAGAGCGTGCCTTTGGCTGAATGACCTGTTGTTTGATCTGGAGCAGTTGGACTTTCAATTAGATAGTATGAGACTGCTTGGATGCAAAGGAACAACAGGAACCGGAGCAAGCTTTTTAGAGCTTTTTGACGGAGATGAGAAAAAAGTAGAATTATTAGAACAGAAGATTGCAGAAAAGATAGGATTTTCAAAATGCCAGAGTGTAAGTGGACAAACGTATACACGTAAAGTAGATTTTGCTGTCTTACAGGTGCTTTCAGGAATTGCCCAAAGTGTATCTAAGTTTTCAAGTGACATCAGACTTTTGAGCCATTTAAAAGAGGTGGATGAACCGTTTGAGGAGAAGCAGATTGGTTCTTCTGCGATGGCATATAAGAGAAATCCAATGAGAAGTGAGAGAATGGCTTCTTTGGCACGCTATGTGATCTGTGACCTGCAGAATACCGCAGTGACAGCATCTGCACAGTGGTTCGAGAGAACATTGGATGACTCGGCTAACAAACGTTTATCTGTACCGGAAGCATTTCTTGCGGTAGATGCAATTTTGAATTTGTACATCAATGTAGTGCGTGGTATGAAAGTATATCCGGCTGTGATCAGACAGCATTTGGAAGAGGAACTTCCGTTTATGGCAACGGAGAATATTATGATGTATTGCGTGAAGAATAAAAACGGAGACAGACAGGTTCTGCATGAGGCAATTCGCCAGCATTCCGTGAAGGCGGCAGAACAGGTGAAATTGTATGGAAAGAAGAATGATTTGTTGGACAGAATCAAAGCCGACGACACATTTGCGCTTTCTGATGAAGAGATTGAGATGTTGATGCAGCCGGAGACATTTACCGGAATGGCTGCACATCAATGCGACAAATTTTTAAAAGAGATTGTGGCACCAGTGCTGGAACAGTCTAAGGATGAACCAAGTGTTACAGCGGATATTAATGTCTGAAAGGAGTTTGAAATATGTTAACAGCGATTGTAGGTACGAACTGGGGCGATGAAGGAAAGGGAAGAATGGTAGACCTTCTGAGCGAGGATTATGACGTAGTTGTTCGTTATCAAGGCGGAAACAATGCGGGTCATACAGTGATCAACGAAAAAGGAAAATTTATTATGAACCCGATGCCGTCAGGGATTTGCCGTGAGGATACGGTGAATATTTTAGGACCAGGAGTGGTAATAGATCTGGAACATTTATACGGAGAGGTACAAAAACTGGAGGAAGCAGGTGTTTCTGTAACTCCAAAGAATTTAAAAATCAGTGACAGAGCAACGATTTGTATGCCATATCACAAGCTTTTAGACTGTCTGGAGGAAGATCGTCTGGCAGATAAAAAGTTTGGTTCTACACGTCGTGGAATCTCGCCCGTATATGCGGACAAATATATGAAAAAAGCGTTCCGCATGGGTGATCTGCTTCACATGGATACATTGAAGAAAAGACTTGCAGATGTGCTTGAATGGAAGAATCTGACTGTGGAAGGCGGATATAAAAATGCGCCGGTTCAGGTGGACGAGATGTTTGCATGGCTTGAAAAATACGGTACATTTTTTGCATCATTTGTATGCAACACAACAGAGTATCTTTCAGATGCAATGAATGATGGAAAATCAATTATTTTTGAAGCACAGCTCGGAGCGCTTCGTGATATTGATTTTGGTATTTATCCATATACATCAGCGTCCACAACATTGGCAGCATATGCACCGATTGGAGCAGGCGCACCATTTGCAAAATTAGATGAGAGCATTGGTATTATGAAAGCGTACTCAAGTTGTGTAGGTGAAGGACCATTTACATGTGAGATGTTTGGAGAAGAAGCAGAGGCTCTTCGTATGGCAGGCGGTATGGTGCAGCAACAGGAAGACCAAGAAGAGTCGGTGGATTTGATGTGGTTGCTTCCCGTTATGGTGCGAAGATGCAGGGATGCACATATGTTGCATTGACAAAGTTAGATGTGCTTTCTTATATGGATGAGATTCCGGTTTGTACGGCTTATGAGTTGAACGGAGAAGTGATTCATACATTCCCTTCTGACATTGATTCATTGAATGCAGCAAAGCCTGTATATGAATATATGAAAGGCTTTAAGTGCGATATCAGTGGCTGCCGCACAAAAGAAGATTTGCCAAAAGAGGCGCTTGAGTATATCCAATACATTGAAAAAGTGATTGAGTGCCCGGTAAAATATGTTTCTGTAGGAGCAGAGCGTGACGCATATATTAAAATGTTTTAATTTTTAGATGAAAAGTTGTTTGTCTCGTGAGTAGATAAACAACTTTTTTTATTTTTGTGCGAGAACCGGTGGAAGTCAATTAAGAAAACAAGTATAATAAAGGAATGTAAAGTGCAAAATAATAAATTGAATGATGAGAGGTATGTTTTGAATAAGAAAGAGAAAGAACAAAGACATGTTATTAAAGAGGTGTATCCGGATTCAATCGCAGAGGAGTTGGAGATTGAGGCCGGGGATGTGCTCCTTGCAATCAACGATCAGGCGATACAGGATGTCTTTGACTACAGATATTTGATAAAAAATGAATATATTGAAGTGTTGGTCGAAAAACAGGATGGGGAAGAATGGCTTCTGGAGATTGACAAAGATTATGATGAAGATCTTGGAATTGAATTCGAGAATGGGCTTATGAGTGAATACCGTACCTGCAGCAACAAGTGTATTTTCTGCTTTATTGATCAGATGCCGCCGGGAATGCGCGAGACACTTTATTTTAAGGATGACGACTCCAGACTGTCCTTTTTGCAGGGAAACTATATCACGTTGACAAATATGAAGCTGCCGGATATTGAACGTATCATACAGATGCATTTGGCGCCGATCAATATATCCGTGCAGACTACTAATCCGGAATTGCGATGTAAGATGCTGCATAATCGTTTTGCGGGAGAGAAACTGAAATTTTTAGATATCCTATATGAAAACCATATCGAGATGAATGGTCAGGTTGTTGTATGTAAGAATGTCAATGACGGGAAAGAGCTGGAGCGGACGATCGACGATCTCTCAAAATTTCTTCCGTTTATGAGAAGTGTGTCTGCGGTGCCGGCAGGAATTACAAAGTACCGAGAAGGCCTGTATCCGCTTGAGTTATTTACGAAAGAAGAAGCAGGGCAGGTGATCGATATGATCGAGAGCCGCCAAAAGAAATATTATGAGGAATTTGGTCTGCATTTTATTCATGCCAGTGATGAATGGTATATTCTGGCGGGACGGGAATTTCCGGAAGAAGAACGCTATGACGGATATATTCAGCTGGAGAATGGTGTCGGAATGATGCGTCTTTTGATCAATGAATTTCAGGAGGCATTAGAGCAGCTTCGAAGAAGTCAGGAATATGAACAGATGAAGAAATCATTTTCAAGAACGGTTACAATTGCCACAGGTAAACTGACCTACCAGACAATCAGTAAGTTTGCTGAGACATTGATGGAAGAATTTCCGGGACTTACCGTTCATGTATATGCGATTCGCAATGATTTCTTTGGTGAGACGATTACCGTGTCAGGACTGATTACCGGTCAGGATCTGATCGGTCAACTGAAGGAAAAGAAGGAAAGTGGCGTGAAACTTGGTGATACGCTTCTGATTCCAGGCAACATGCTAAGAAGCGGTGAACAGGTATTTTTGGACGATCTGACAGTGGAAGACGCAAGGCGGGCACTTGAGATGGAGGTGACCGCAGTGGAATCAGGTGGACAAGATCTGATCGATGCGATATTGAATGTGGATTATGCTATGGAAACAGAAAATGATAATTTTGTCTATATACAGGCATATAAAAAAGATGAAAAATAATAAAAAGTTGGGGAATTCTCCTGTGAGGAAATGAAATCACAGGAGAATTTTTTGTTGCGTTAGAAAATATTATAACAGGATATTGGAAACACTAAACAAATTTAAAATTATATTTTATTGTATTGAAATTCAAAAATAAAGATGATATAGTTTGTATATATAAAAATAAAGTTTGAATGAAGGTGAGAAAATGTCATTTACAGAAGAAAAAAGAGAATGGATTAAAAAGTATATGTTAGAGAAGATTCGTCAGGATGATGGCGCATATGCCCAGAAAACGATGGAAAACTTTGAGGTCTCTATTACGACTGTAAAAAGATATCTGAAAGAGTGTGTGGAACAAAAAATCATCGTTCCGAATGCGGATAAAGAATGTGGATATTGCTTGATTACTGTGGAAGAAGAGTGGGAGGTGGACAATGTTGAAGACTTGGAAGAAGATACATTTTACTTTGACAAAGTATTCCCGATTTTAAATGATCTTTCCGAGAATTCTAGAAAGATTTGGTATTATGCGTTTACAGAGATGATGAATAATGCAATTGAACATGCGAAGGCAAAAAGAATCTGTTGTAAGGTGAAGAAAGATGTACTGTATACAGAAATTTCCATTGCAGATGACGGGATTGGAATTTTCAACAGTATTCGACAATATGCCGATCAGCAGCTTCATATCAAGATGGACACGGCACAGGCAAGGATGGAATTGTATAAAGGAAAATTCACAACGAGTCCAGAGAGTCATTCCGGAGAGGGCATCTTTTTTACTTCCAAGATGCTTGCGCAATTTGCCTTGTGGTCAGAAGATGTGATGTATAGTAATCGGTGTGATGATGAAGCAAAATTTGTAAGAAGTCATTTGATTGCTTATTATACAAAATTGAATCGTATTGGAACGATGGTGCAGATGAAATTGGAAAATGATACGAAGAGGACGGCACGAGAAGTGTTTGATATGTTTGCGCCTCTTGGGGAAGGGGTTGTAAAGACTCTGATTCCAATGAAAGAATTTTGTCGTCAGGGCGAACCGGTTGCAAGATCGCAGGCGAGGAGAATTCTGAGTCGCTTGGAGGAATTTAAAGAAGTGATTTTTGATTTTTCGGAAATTGATTTTATGGGACAAGGATTTGCCGATGAGATATTTAGAGTGTTTCAGAATCGTCATCCGGATATTGTGTTGACTGTAAATAATGCGAATGAGGAGGTCGCAGGGATGATACAACATGTAAAAAGCAACGGAAACCACTAGTTTTTGTGATTCCCGCTGCTGATATATTAGATGAGATGTGTGCTCTCTAATTTCTCTGTAAAAGCGTCATTAAGTCGGATAACTGGCTTACGAAGTACAAGTCCAAGAAGTAATGCCGGTATCAGGAAGAGAGCAAGTGTACCAAGTTCTTTCCAATAAGTGTTTCCGTAGAATCCGGCGATACATTCGCGCATGGCGTTCATGCTGTGAGTAAATGGAAGCAGCGGATATACTTTTTGGAAAAATTCCGGTGCAACTTCAATTGGGAAGGTTCCACCACTTCCTGCAACTTGCATAACAAGCAGAACAACACAGATTGCTTTTCCGATATCTCCGAATGAAACAGTCAAAGCATAGATGATGCTCACATAGACAATACTTGTGAACCATCCGGCAAGGAGAAATAAAAATGGGTGTTCACATTGAATTTGCAAATAGAACAAATCTCCAAGACAAATGAGTCCGCTCTGTAAAAGTCCGACACCCAGTAAAAGGATACTACGTCCGATATACAACTGGTGAGCTTTCGGATTTCTGAGCTTGGAAACGGTACTTTCCGCTACGGTTACTTTTAACATGGCAACTAATACAATGCCTCCGACCCAAATTGCAAGTGTTGAGTAAAACGGTGCCATGGAAGAACCGTAGTTGCTGATTGGGTAAATAGCATGCTCTGACAGACTGACAGGAGAGGCAAGGAAAGCAGAGACGCTTTCGGAACCTTCTGACAGCAGAGAGGTCAGAATAGCCATGCCGTCGCTTCCGGAGAATGTCATAATCTGAGAAGCAGAACTTAGCTTTTCGGAAAGATCCGAAAGTAATGAGGCTGATTCATTTAGTGTGCTGTGTACTTCTGATAAATTTGAAGCTGATTTATCAGATGCTTTGGAGATGTTGGATACACTGTTATTCAGCTGCTGTAATAATGTTGAGACAGAAGATCCGGTATTATCAACATTGTTTGCTAAGCTGTCAAGTTCATCTTTTACATTTGTTTCAAAACTATTTTTGACATCTGTAATCGATTGAACGCTGTCGGCAATCAGACGATCGACATCTGCTTTTAAAGCGGTGGCATCTTGGGTAGTGCCGGTGATTTGCGATTGTGCAGAATCTAGTTCATTTTTGATAGATGTCTGATGTTCGATTGCTTCAGCAATACGCCGATTGATTGCATCTACAGAAGGAGTCAGAATAGGATAAGACTCTTTGAGTGCAGTCAATGAATCGGACAGGGAAGTATAGCCGTCTATAAGCTTTTGCACCCGGTCTCCGACAGAGGAAAGTGCTGATGCAGCTGCGTCACTGTCAGAAGAAAAAGAACTAAGAGCAGAGTCTAAAGCGTCTGAGACAGCTGTATAAAACTTTTTGTTGTCTGCCAATGCCTGATTGACAGCGGTGGTAGTTCCGGTAATTGCGGAAGTGAGAGAACTGATGCCATCTCCTGCATCGTTCAGCGCATTCAGGCTGTCCTGTGTTCCGTTTCCGGATTGTTCGAGAAACTCAGAAGTTGTATCGAGCATAAGGGAAGCGGCGTCTGACATATCTGAAAATGCTTGTACAGTGCCGGCGGCAGAGGACAAATCCTGTGAGATATTTGCAAGCGATGCCGCAAGGTTATCTGTTAATGTTTTGTCTCCGGATTGCTTAGAGATATCAGCAACATACTGGAATGCTTCTAAGGCAGTCTTAGAAATAGTCTCTGTAAAGGTACTGTTTACCTGTTGTTGTACAGCAGTTGCCCCCTTGTCTGTTATCTTTGGAGCAATTGCATTTTCTTTTTCGTTGATATAGTAAGTGATCTTAGGATGTGTGACATCAGGAGAAAAAAGACTCATCATGTCCTGGCTAAAATCTTTTGGAATCACTAATGCTGCATAGTAACGTCCTGACTTGACTCCTTTTTTAGCATCCTTTGCATTTGTGAAGACCCAATTGAGTTGTGTGTTTTCGTGCAATTCAGATAGAATCTGATCACCTAAGTTTAGTTTGACCGGAATCAGTTCACCGTCGTACCCTTTATCCTGGCTGGCTATAGCAACTTTCAAGTCTCCTGTATTTCCATATGGATCCCAGCTTGCAGCAATGTTGAACCACGCATAGAGGGAAGGAACAATGGTAATTCCGAGAATAACAATCAACGCAATGACGTTTTTACGGATTTTCTTGATGTCGTGATAAAAAATCTGAAATATATTCTTCATGGTCTTACTCCTCCTCCTTTTTGCGGAATGATTCCAGCATTTCATTGAAAGACATACCTGCGAGTTTCTGTTGATTGGCAAATGCGCTGTGGAAATATTCCACTATAATAAGCCATGTTGCAATCAAAATGATGGATAGAATCCAAAGAACAAGGAATACGAGTTTGGATTCCAGACTGAACATCAAAATCAGGAAAATCAGAGGAACAATCAAAATAGCAAGGAACCCAATTTTTATCATTTTCTGATAGTTCTTTTCAAATGCCTGTGCTTTGGAAGCGGTTTGTATCTGCAATTCTTCTTGTGACAACGAAGCAGAAAGAAGCATAGAAAGCTGTAGCTTTTTTCCTACCACTTCAGTTGGCGTTTCGCCGATCATCAATTCCGTTTCGGCTAATTTCTGATCAAACAGTCGGTTGAGCCCAGATAAAAGAGGTCTGATACCAAGTCCGATCAAAAGGGAGATTGGCACATACAGTAGTAAAATGAGCAGATTATGTATATAAGTGCTCCCGTACATTCCAGCAATACATTCTCTCATTGCAGTGACACCATAAGTAAATGGGAGCAATGGATGCAGATTTTGGAAGAAGGCAGGGGTCATCTCGATTGGATAGGTTCCGGAGGAACCTGGAATCTGCAGAATTACCAGTATGACACACAATGCTTTTCCGATATGTTTGAATGTAAGGGAAAGAGCATAAATAATATTTACATATACGAAAGAGCAGACTGCTCCCATCAGTATTAATGCTGCCGGATTAGTACATTGTACACCCGGAAGGAAAATGTCGCCGGCAGTAACGATAATTCCCTGTACGACACCTACAGTTACATACAAAAGCCAACGTCCGAAGTAAAGAGAAACAGAACCATAATTGCGCATGGAGTGATCTTTGTCTACTTCCATTTTAAATATGGCAATCAGTACGATTCCGCCTACCCAAATAGCGAGGTTCGTGTAGAACGGTGTCATGGAAGAACCGTAATTTTTTACCGGATACAGTCGTTCTGTCTGAATCTCTACAGGAGAAGACATGAAGGAAGCGACAGACTTGTCATCGACCCCTTCTAATGAGAGCAGAGTCTGAAAAGCATCAGAACTTGCCAGTGCATTGATATCTGTCTGGATGGTATCAATGTGCCCCTGAACATCCTGCAGAGCGGTTTTTGTGCCGTCAAGTGCTTCGTTTGTAGTCTTAAGGCTCTTTTCAAGTTGTGACAGAATTCCATTCATTTGATCTGCCGTGGCAGGAACACCATTTAGAAGTCCTGTCAGTTCACCCGTTACAGAAGAAAACAGATCTAAGGTCTGATTTAGCTGAGGAAGTACATTCTGATCCAGTGTAGAACGGAAGGTATGAAGGCTGTCGATGCTGTCAGAAGCAATTCCGGCAATCTCTTTTCGGGAAGTAGATGCAGTTGAAATAGCATCTGAAATACCTTTGTTTCCGGCAGTCAAAGAATTTACCAATTCCTGATTACTCTGATTTTGTGCTTGAAGTTTTTGGATACTTTCCGTAATCTTGTCAGGTAAGAAAGAGCTGAGTTCTTCCAAATCAGCTAAAATCTTTCCGTTTAACTCGGTGACAGAATTTGCGGCATCTAAAGCATTGCCAATAGAGTTATTGACAGATTGAGCTTTGGATTCCAGACTGTCAAGTCCTGAAGAGATGGAACTGCTTGCTTGTCCAAGGAGATTTTCACCTTGTGAAACAGAACTAGAGAGAGCGGAAGAAAAATCTCCAGCTGCACTTCTGGCGTCCTTTAGGATTGAGATAGAGTTTTCAAGTGCGGAAGCACCTGATGTCGCTGAATTTTTTAAAGATTCTGAAGTCTTGGCAGCGTTTGCAATGGAAGACTGCGCACTGGCAGTGTCAGAAGAAAAAGTCAGAAGAATCTTTTCGTAGGACGCAAGGTTGTTCTCAGTCTTATTGAGCATTGCAATTACATTGGAATTTACTGTCCCAAGTGTGTTGGACAGCTTTCCGGCAGATTCTTTAAGTATGGAGGAGACAGACTCCGATGCCACAGCGGAAAATGTACTGTTTATCTCTTCCTGAATCGTGCTGGCACCACTACTTGTTATTTTTGGTGCGATAGCATTTACTTTTTCGTTGATATAATAGTCTAGTTCCGGAGTTTTTAAATTTCCGGATAAGATACTAAGCAGAGAACTGCTGAAATCTTTCGGGATTACAATGGCAGCATAGTATTTGCCTGATTTAACCCCGTCTACTGCTTTTTTCTCGGAGGTAAACACCCAGCCGAGTTGTTTGTTTTCTTTCAGATTATCTAAGATTTCCTGTCCGGCATTAATTGTGATATCTTGATCAGTTGCCTGCGTGTCATTGTTGGCGACTGCGATTTTGATACCGGATGTATTGCCATATGGATCGATATTGGCTGCAATATTGAACCATGCATAGAGCGATGGCAGCAGGCAGACACCTATCGTGACAAGAATTGCGGCCCGATTATGCATAAGTCTTGATAAGTCGCGTCGGAAAATTCGAAATGATTTTTTCATAAAATACAAGCCTCTTTTCTAAAAATATTCTAGTAAATAGATACCATGTTGATTTTTTTAACAAAAAGTATTATATTAATGAAAAAATCGATTTACAACCATTAATAATTAATGGAAATGTTGAATTATAGACAGATATGAAAAAAATGTTGGGATACATATAAAATTATATAAAATAAGGAAAGGAAAGAAGAAAATGGATCGCAGAGTCAGAAAGACAAAAAGCCAGTTGAGAGCCGGACTGGCACAGTTGATGAGGGAGAAGAGTATTCGAGAAATCACGGTGAAAGAGTTGGTTGATAAAGTGGATATTAATCGTTCAACCTTTTATCTCCATTATTCTGATATTCCAGGAATGCTCAAAGAGATAGAAGATGAGATTTTAGAAGAGATGGGGAGAGCAATTCAGGAGCATCCGATTGAGGAAGGAGAAAAAAGTATTTATTTTTTTATGCAGGATATGTTCCGGGTGCTGGCAGCAAACAGGGAAATTGGCTGTGCGCTTGTGGGACCTCACGGGGATATTGCGTTTGTGAGACGAATTGAAAACTTTTTGGAACAATATAGTCGGCATGTGCGAGGAGATATGCTGCCTGAGCAGCTTGCTGAGATGAAGTATTTTTACTCATTTTGCTGGAATGGATGTCTGGGATTTGTGAAAACATGGCTGGAAGAAGGTGAGGATAAATCTCCGGAAGATGCGGCAAAATTAATGTTTCAGATGGTGACCAGTTCCATGCGTGCATTTTTTGACAACGTAGGTGGGAAAACATCAACCGAAAATATTTAGAGAACATGCATAAAAACAGAAAGATAAAACTGTGTAAAATCAATAAAAATGAAAAAGGGTATGGACAAATAGGGACCGGACTGTTATTCTAATTGTAGATATTAAGTTTGTTATTACGTGAGGGTAAGCAAGACTGTTTATAATACTTTAGAGAGCGGTATTATAAGCAGTTTTTTTATTCTATAGGAGGGAGCACGCAGATTGAAGATTCTTAGAGTTTTGAACACAAACTCCGTTGTGACAATCGATGAAAAGAAAAGAGAAGTGATTATCACAGGTCCCGGGATTGGGTTTAAAAAGAAAAAAGGTGAGTGTATAGACGATACTCTGATTGATAAGATATATTGCCTGGAAGATCAGGACAAGAATCACACATTGCAGGAAATTGTTAAGGCGATATCGGAACGATACCTTGAAATTGTAAGAAAAGTAGTGCAGGCAGCAAAAACGGAGTACCATCTGAAGATAAATGAAGTGTTGTATATTACACTGACAGACCATATTAATTCGGTGATTGAAAGACATGCCGAAGGTATTCATCTAAAGAATATGATAAAGATGGATATTCAGAAATTCTATCCGAAAGAATATGAACTGGGAGAGAGAACTGTAAAGTGGATACAGGAAGAAACAGGAATTTCACTGGAAAATGATGAGGCAGCTTTTATTGCTATGCATATTGTTTCTTCAGAGATGGAGAGTAGTGACACACCGGTTGTGAGAAAGATTGTAGAATTGATAAATGCGATTATGCAGATTATCAGAATTCATTTCAAAATAGAGTTTGATGAAACTTCAGTCTCTTATCAGAGATTTCTCACACATTTAAAATTCTTTTCAGCAAGAATTTTTAGTGGAAAAACATATAAAGATAGTATGCATGAGATTTATGATGTTATGGTAGAACAGAATGCATACGCATATAAAGGTGTGGAGAAAGTGTCCACGCTGATCAAAAAACAATATGATTATACGTTGAGTATTGACGAACAATTATATTTGTTGATTCATATAAAACGAATACTAGATGAACAATAGAATAGAATTATTAAGTTTGTTATTATTCAGTTAAGCAAGACTTGATCATAAAAAGAGGCTATCCCGGGAAATGGCGTCTTTTTGTGGTCGAGTCTTTTTTATATTAAAATCAATAAGCAATGAAGAGAGGGAAAAAAGTATGGATTACGAAAGCGTAGCAAAGAAAATTTTACAACGTGTAGGTGGAGCAGAAAATGTTACCGGACTGGTACACTGCATGACCAGACTTCGTTTTAATTTGAAAGACGAGTCCATCGTAGATGATGAGGCAGTCAAAAAGACAAAAGGTGTTATGGGTGTTATGAAGAAAGGAGGACAATATCAGATCATCATAGGAAATGATGTGGGATATGTCTATGAAGAATTGAACAAATTGGGGAAATTTTCAAATCAAGTACCGAAAAAGAAGGAAAACAGTACTGAGAAGAAAAATATTTTAACAATGTTAATGGATACGATTTCAGGAATTATGACTCCTGTCATTCCGGCGATCATCGGAGCTGCGATGATCAAAGTGCTCTTGACATTGCTGCCAATGATTGGAGTGCTAAATACAAGTGGAGATACATATCAACTCTTAACTGTGATAGGAGATGGTGCATTTTTCTTCATGCCGGTTCTCATAGCAGTGTCTGCATCTAAAAAATTTGGCACGAATGTATATTATGCGGCAAGTATTGCATTGATTATGCTGCATCCTAATTTCATCAGTATGATGACAACCGCGCACGATGCAAATGAGACAATTCGATTTTTAGGCCTTATACCTGTGACATACGCAACCTATTCTTATTCGGTCATTCCGATTATTTTAGCAGTGTGGTCACTGAAATATGTAGAAAAATTTGTGGATAAAATCACACCGGTCATTACGAAAAACTTTTTAAAACCAATGCTTGTCGTATTGATAGAGGCGCCGATTGCATTGATCATATTAGGACCACTTGGTGCTATTTGCGGAAATGTTTTATCGGATGTGGTTTATTTCATTCATGATAAATTAGGCTTTATTGCGGTCGGACTCGTTGCAGGTATTTATCCGTTTGTAGTCATGGCGGGAATGCATCATGCATTTACACCGATTAAACTTGGCATGATCGCAACAACAGGATATGAGAATTTTATTTGTATTGGAGAACTTTGTTCCAATATGGCACAGGGAGCGGCATCGCTTGCAGTTGCCATCAAAAGTAAAAATAAAGATTTTAAACAGATTGCAGGTTCCTCTGCATTTTCAGCACTTCTTGCGGGAATTACAGAACCGGCTCTTTACGGAGTAACTTTGCGATTGAAACGACCAATGCTTGGAGCATGCATCGGGGCTGTGGCAGGTGGTTTGTTTGGAGGATTCTTCCAACTGAAATGCTTTGGAATTGCCACACCTGCGATTGTAACGATTGTTCAATATGTGGAAGAAAGCCGTCCGATGAGTCTTTTGATTGCAGCGCTCACAATCTTGATCACAGTGATAGTTGCATTTATTGCTACTATGCTAATCGGGTTTGAAGATGTTGTAGATGAAGATGACGAAGAAGAGTATTTTGAGGAAGTAAAAGAAGAACCAGAGTTGACAGATGGCGAAGAGATTACAGTCTTAAACCCATTAGCAGGAGAAATTGTTTCGTTAAATCAG
>ENA-OPVY01001143-OPVY01001143.1-human-gut-metagenome-genome-assembly--contig:-NODE-1143-length-15210-cov-4.279182_pt1 | contig 15210 bp, 10 predicted proteins | sample MGYA00241503_ERZ501998 | MGnify/ENA primary metagenome ERZ501998 (study PRJEB25962, sample SAMEA2042107) | human gut metagenome | biome: human gut; feature: human-associated habitat; material: faeces... | reverse complement strand
ATGTACACATCGATTCCGTTTAAAAATGGAACAACTGCCAGAGCGTTTTTGGAAAAGGGAATGCGAGATTTGGCAAAACAGGACAGAGAGATTGTGGAACAGAATCTGGAAAGTGGGATGACGCTTCAGGAAGCAGTCAGTCAATTTGACAATGACGATTATTTCCACAAATGGTATGAAGATACAAAAATTCAGTTGGAATTGCTGGTGCAGCAGTAAAGGAGGAATTATGTTTCGAAAGTTTAGAAAAAACAAGTCTATTTTCTCCTATTTGCTGCTAGGGATGTGTATGCTTATCTTGACTCAGACAGTAATTTTAGCAGAGAGTCTCCGAGTGGGCGGAATCTATGAAAAACTAAACCAGAATGCAAAAGATATTGTGGATCAAAAAGTAATTAACCGAAGTGCCTATCTGCAAAACGAAATGGTGAACAACTGGTCGGACCTGTCAAAACTAGCCGACAATATTAATAAGATTGCGGAAGAGCTGGACAGAGAGGGAAGTATTGAATTTGAAACACTGGACGAAAGTTCGGACTCTGCGGAACCACTTATTTTAAAAGCAGTAGACCAGCTGATTTCGACGATGCGCTCACAGCGTGTGACGGGAGCTTATATCGTTCTGAATAACCATAATTTAGATGATGGGATTGAAGATAAACCGGGAGTATACTTAAGAGATTTCGATCCGATGTCTAAGAGCTCAAGTGAAAATGGCGATATATTAATCGAGCGTGCGCCTGCGGAAGTGGTGAAATCGCTAAATATTGCGACCGATTCTGCGTGGCGTCCTCGTTTTGAATTCCAAAAAGAAAATGTCACGTATTATGATTTTTTCTATACACCATATCAGCAGGCACTCAAAAGTAATGGAGAGTACAGTGCTGAGGAGATGGGATATTGGGGCGGAAAGTACAGATTGAATGGAACTAAATACGATGCGATCACATACTCTCTTCCGCTGATCAATGCCAAAGGAGTTGTCTATGGAGTTGTGGGAATCGATATCACATTAGACTATTTAAGTAAGATTTTGCCAAGCACAGAGTTGTTAGATGATGAAAACAGCTGTTATATGATTGCGCTCAACCAAGATGGTGAGCTGTCGATGGAAGGATTTGCTGTGAGTGGAAGTGCATGTGAAAAGAACACCTCGAAAGTGAATCTCACTAAGTTGGATAATGACTATTATGTATGCAGTGAGGGCAGAAAATTATACACGTCAAGGCAGCGCCTCAATATTTATAATGATAATACGCCATATGGCAACCAGCAGTGGATGCTGGTGGGGATTGCGGATACAGAATCGCTGTTTGCGTTTACTGGCAAGATAAAATCTATTTTGCTTTTTGCAATTGTTCTGACAGTAGCAGTGGGAATTGTTGGAAGCCTTATCTTTAGCTATATCATTTCAAGACCGATTAAAAAGCTGACAGAAGAGGTTGACCGGGCAAATGTAAAAGATGAGATTCGATTCAAGAGGACAAATATTGCGGAAATTGACCGCTTCGCGCGCACGATGGAAAAATTGAATCAAAATGTGAGAGATACTTCCTCTAAGTTTACAAATTTGCTTCAGATGGCAAGTGTAAAGCTGGCTGGGTTTGAATATAATGACGATACTCAGGAACTGTTTTTATCAGATAATTTTTTCGAGATTTTCCTCAATAATGAAATCAATGCCGCATCTCTGACACTAGAGCAGTTTAAAAAAGCATTTGATCCATATAAGCAATATATTGTGTCTTCCGACTATAGTCAGAAACAGTACTTGTTTCAGATTCCGGATAAAAATAATGTGGTGTATGTGAATCTTCGCTTGTTGGAGAAGGGAAACATTTATACCGGAATCATTGAAGATGTGACAAATACTGTGGTTGAAAAACAGGTAATTGAATATGAACGTGACCACGATACATTGACAGGGCTTTTAAATCGCGGTGCATTCATTAGGATTATGAATGACTTGTTTGAAAACCATAGAGCTGAGCTGAAAACAGCAGCATTATTGATGCTCGATTTAGATAATTTGAAATATATAAATGACAATTACGGTCATGAAAACGGAGATAACTATATTGCAAAAGCAGCAGAGATATTTGTCCGCAACAGCCCTGAAAACACGGTTATTTCTCGTATTTCAGGGGATGAATTCTATATATTCTTCTATGGGTATGAGAATGAAGCGGTGATTACAGAGTTGATTGCACATTTAAAATCAGCAATTCGAAAGACAACAATTCCGATTGGAGAAAAATCTTTCCAGATGGAAGTGTCGGGAGGACTGGCGTGGTATCCAAAAGACAGTGAGTCATTCGAAAAACTGCAGCATTTTGCGGACTATGCAATGTATAAGATCAAGCATAGCAGTAAAGGGGATATGACAGATTTTGATCGGGATGAGTATCTGAGAGATTCGTTCAAAAGAGAAGTGAAAGATGAATTGAAGATGATTATCACAAATAAAACACTGCAGTTTTATTTCCAGCCAATCATAAGCAGTAAAGATGGATCCGTCTTTGCGTATGAGTCTTTGATGAGATCATTTATGCCATCACTAAAGTCTCCGCTGGACATTTTAAAAGTTGCCAAAGAAGAAAACTGTCTGAATGCGATAGAAGAACTTACGTGGGAACTTGCGCTTGATACGTTTGCGACCCACGTAAACAATAATTTGATTGATAAACATTCAAAAATATTTATCAACTCTATTGCCAATCAAATCTTAAGTGACAAAAAGGTGAAGAAGTTAGAGGAAAAATATGCTGAATATCTGGGAAATGTAGTGTTGGAAGTCACAGAGGGAGAATGTGTTGATGAAAATCATCAAAATCAAAAAGCAAAGCTTATGAAAAAATGGCATGCAGAGTTGGCTTTGGATGATTACGGAAGCGGATATAACAGCGAAAAAATGTTGTTATCTATCTCGCCGAAATTCATCAAAATTGATATGGATATTATCCGTAATATCGACAGTAATCCGGATAAATGCAAAATCGTGGAAAATATTGTGGGCTATGCGCACGAGCGTGAGATGAAAGTGATTGCCGAGGGAATCGAAACAATTGAAGAACTGAAACAAGTTGTCAGGTTAAGGGTAGATTATCTTCAGGGATATCTGTTTTCAAAACCACAATATTTGCCGCCAAAGATACGAGATAACATAGTAAAACTGATTCAGGTAGTGAATGAAGAAGTATAAAAAAACAGAGCAGATGACACTTTGATGAGTGTCGACTGCTCTGTTTTTGCCATAGAAAAGTCTCCATGTGGGAAAGAAGAACATTGGGACTTGACTAGAGCTCCTCTTCATGACGTTTTATCCAGTCCTTTAAAACCATATTAACATATTGACTGAAATTTCGGTCGTCCTCTTCTGCCAAGTCTCTGATTTTTTCAATCACAGTCTCATCTAGAGTGATACTTACTTTGTTTTTTAATGGTTTCATAACATTTCCTTTTTTATGATAATATATCATTATATGCAATTTTATGTTGCAATATGCTATAAAGTGGGATAAAATACTACCGTAACGAAGGCGTATAATTTTTTGGATTGATAACTTAATATTGCTTTATTAAAATTGAGAAAATGCATATAAATTTAAACATAGTGGGTACGATGCCTCATAGGCGGATATTTCCCAGTTAGCAGGATGGTATACGATCCTGCTCCTATGGAGGCGGCAGAACCTATTTTTGTTGAAAGGTCTGCTGTTTTTTTGTGTAAAAAGAAATAGTTGATGTGTTTTATAAGAATCTCTCAAAATCATCTTCGGTAGAAATAAGATACATTCCAATGACTTCGTTGCAGTTTTTATTGGATATTCTAGAAAGAAAGGAGGGAAATGATGAACAAATTTGGTTTGAAAACCAATAGGATGCATCGAATGATTGCGGCAGCTCTTTGCGTCGCAATGCTGATGGGAATGATTTTTCAAGTAACGTTGTTCTCGGCGCCGGAAGGGGAGAAAGAGGAGCCGGAGCAGGCAGTTACAAGAGTTGCTGATGAGAGTACGATAAACAGTTGGCAGGAGTATTTCGGAAGTGAGACGGATACGTCTAATGCCGGTAAGATATGGACGGATAAGACGGTTGTAGATGGAGATATCACATTGCAGTCAATTGAAGGCGATAACAATAGTACTACAATATCCAGAAAAGAAACGGATAATTTTTTGGTGGGATTGTCAGCACTTAGCTCAACGAAATCGGTTACACTAGAGGCGGCAATTCCGGTGGATGTTATGCTTGTATTGGATATTTCTGGAAGTATGGCATCTGATAAAAAAATTGAAAAACTTGTAGATGCTATAAATGAGTCGATTCGAGAAATACTAAATATGAATGAGAAAAATAGAGTGGGGGTTGTTTTGTATTCAGGTTCGACTAATAAGAATGAACCATCATCAAGAGATACTGCAAGTTGCCTGTTACCATTAGATCGCTATACATCAGTTAGTGGTCAATATCTGTCAACAACTGAGGAAAAAGAGCGCTTTGTTGTGAAAATTGCTGATGGGGTTCTGAATTCAGAAAATATTCCCATGTATGATGAAAACGATAAGGGATATTTAGTAAAAGGGAATACTTATATTCAAAATGGGTTGTTTGAAGGATTTGAAAAATTAGTGGAAAAACCGACAGAAAATATGGAAGACAGAATTCCTATTATTACGCTCATGAGTGATGGAGCTCCAACGGCAGCTAGTGTTTACTATACGGATAGAGGAGATGCAAATGTAGAAACTTTCATTAATGACGATACGGATATTCGCATGGCATTTTTGACTCAGCTAACAGCTGCATGGATAAAAGAAAGCTTAGAAGAATATTATTCAAAAACACCGCAGTTTTATACGGTTGGGTTATTAAGTGGGATAAATGAATCTGAAAAAACATACGCAGAAATGGTGTTAAACCCTTCCGATAATACAAATAGTGATTTGGATAATTGGTGGGATACTTTTTTTGCAGCAGATAAAGAAACGACGATTCATCTGAATGCAGAAGATAAAGTAATAGATATTTTCAAAAAAGACGATAAGTTACAACAGTCAGAAATGGATGAAAACAATGACAGGTATTATGTGGATGAATTTTTTTATGTAAACGATGCTAGTGATTTAAGTGGAAAGTTTAGAGAGCTAGTAGAACGAATAAAAATAGAATCAGCAGAATTTCCAACAGAAGAGGAAGAAAATCGTCCTAATTATTCAGGGTATCTTCTTTTCGAAGATACCCTTGGAGAGTATATGAATGTAGCTGATATGACTGGAGTAATGTATGGTGGGAAATTGCATACAGGAAGCACATTTGCAGAAAAAATGGAAAAAGGTGGAAATGCCACCGCAGAAGAAAAGACAGAATTTTTAAAATCGTTAATAGAGCGCTTAACTATCACTGAAGAAGAGGCAGAGAAACTTTTAAAAAATGCACAAGATACAGGGCAAATTTGTTATGATGCATCGAGTGGGAATGCCAGCAATTATATTGCCTGGTATGCAAAAGAAGATGGAACATATTTAGTACCATGTACATATGAGGAAGTAAAACCTGAGAATGCTGCCTTTATAAATAAGTCTTATTTTTATTATGGAAGTTCGTCTGGAACAATATCTGGTGAAAAGTTGATGTATCTCAGTGTAAGAGTTGAAAATAATCTTGCAACACATGTGCAGACAGTGAAATTTTCTATTCCGTCATCTTTGATTCCGCTTGTGAAATATAACGTGTTGAGAAATGCATCAAATGGAGAGGATAGTAATACTGAGAAAACAATAGCGTATCCGGTGCATCTTTTTTATGAGGTGGGGCTGAGAGATGGAATCAACGAATATGATTTGAGTGAAGTAGATTCTGGATATAGATATTTAGAGAAGGGTGATATATCAAAGACAGGAACATTTTATTCAAATGCATGGGAAGATAAAGCAGAAGTTCCAGAGGCAAAGACTTCGGTTCACTTTACTGTATCGGAAAAGAATGAATATTATTACTATACAGAGAATACTCCGATTTATATTAAGAGCGGTGAAAATGACTACAAACTCTACACCGGGGAAAAGCCAAATGCAGATGATGGAAATGAGTATTACTATCAAAAGATAGTCTATGAATTGGATGGAGGAATGCAGGAATTTACTCCGGTGGATAAAGCATCATTGAATTTGGTGACGGCTACAGATGAAAATGCAGGATGGGCTATTCCGCAGGGAACTTTCCGACAAGAAACATTGGGTGAGAAAGACAAAGGCACTAATGGAAACGCAACAGGAACAACTGGATATGTTTACAAATCAATGCTTGAAGAAAATTCGGATACATATGAAATAAGTGGTGAGGACAAGATTTCAGAGAATGGTTCGGTTGTTGTATTTCTTGGGAATAACGGGAAAACGGTTGTCAAACAAGGTAAAATTGCAGTTTCAAAGACTGTAGATGGATTTTTTGAAGGAGACAATGAAGAAACGGAATTTAATTTCCAAATCAATTTAGATCCATCAGAAGGGGAAAAAATACCTGCTTCAATTATTGGAGAAAAAACGGAAGCCAGCGGTGAGAAAGCGACAGAGCAAATTGCTTGTGTAGTTGAAGGTGGAATTCTTAAGTTTAATTTAAAATCAAAAGAAAATATAGAATTTTGGCTTCCAGCGGGAAAGGTTGTTTCAGTGGAAGAAATTGTTGGAAATGAAAAAACATATGACACAACCATGAAAGTTACACAAAATGGACAGACAGGACAGCCTGTTAAAACTAAAAAAGTAGAGAACATTGGAATTAGAACGAAATCAAAATCCTTTGTAGATGTAGTGAACGGTTATAATCCACCAGCGGAAACAATATACTTATATAAGACTGACGGTTCAGGGAATGGAATTGGTGATGCTATATTTAACTTATATCGATTAAAATGTGTAGATCCAGAACATCATACGAATGAACTACATAATCAGATTATTAAAGTAGGAAACAAACAGGAGTGCTGGGAACAAATAGGTAGTGCAATTTCAGAGGAGACCGATGGATACTTATATTTTTCGAATGAGAAAAATCAATCTATAAAATTTACAAAAGGTACTTATCGGCTAGTAGAAACAAAAGCTCCGGATGGCTATATGAGATCAGTTGGTCAATGGAATATGATTGTTGTTCCAAAAGGAAATAAACCAGTTACTTTTGAACAAGTACTTGGAGAAAATGGAGAAAGACCAACAGCAATAGAAAAAAATACGGAAAGAGAATTTCAGATTATAAATTACAAACCAATCAATCCACCAATTACAGGGGGACGTGGAATTGATCGTTTTCTTATTTTAGGAGCGACAGTAACAATAAGTGGATTGATGATTACAGTGCATTTAGTTTTACAGAGAAAACGAGGTAAATTATAAACATTTAAGTGTGAAATAAGAACAAAGGGAGAACTTTTATGAGAAACAAAGGGATGAAATTATTATCAAAAATAGTGGCAGCCTGTATTGCGTTGGTACTAACAATTTCAATGGGGGTGCCGGTTCAAGCAAGCATTGAAAAGAATGAGACACATACGATTACAGTAAATGGAAAAGAGACGGATGCAGGAGCGACTGTGGATGTCTATAAAATCATGGATGTAAAATTTGATTATGACAATCAACAACCAATCAATCCTACTTATGTATGGGCAGATGGAGTAGCAAGTTGGTTGATCAGTCAAAAAGGATTTGAAAGTTATGTGGAAAATAACAATGAAGTTCCAAAATCTTTTGAAGAAGTGACAGGCGCTGAGCTGAGTAATCTTATGAAAAAACTTGAAGATGCAATCATAAGTGGAGAAATTAAGTTAGATAAGGCTGCCTCTGCAACAATGAGAGGACAAAAACCTACGTTAATATTTGACGGTATGGAAATGGGTCAATATTTGATTTTGACAACTCCAGATGAAAGTGGAGAACATAGTACTTATGAATATGCACCAGCTACAGCTAATATTGTACCAGTCTATGATGAAACCAAAAAAGAATGGTTCGCATATGATGCAGAAGTGACAATTAAAGGAAGTCCGGCAGCGATTGAAAAAGAAGTTGATGATCACACAGTAGAGATTGGTCAAAAAGTGAATTATACGGTAAATGTACCTGTTCCATATTATCCGGAAGATGCGACAGCAAAAATTTTCCGTATTGGAGACTACCTTCCGATTGGTATTACATTTGGACATACATATAAGGAAAACAATCTTACTGTAAATGCTGTTTATGAGAATGGAGATAAAAAACAAATTGGTACATCAGAGGAAGATGTAGAAGCTTTTGAATTATATTATGATGCAAAAGACAATGGAAAAGATGGAGTGAAAGGAAATCTGGAAGCAGCAGAAGGACAAGAATTAGCAGATTTTATTTTAGACTTCGATTATGATGCTTTAATGGGAAAATATGCAACATATGAAAAAAATGGAAGCACATTTGCACTGAAAGCCATCGAGGTGACATACCAAGGTACAATCAATGAAAATGCGATTTTACGTCCGGGAGATCCAGGATATCCGGAAGATGCAGATCCGTTGGAAAACAAGGCGTACGTAGGACAGAATAATGATCCATATGATTGGGATTCTTATACACCATCCGAAGATAAAGAAAAAGTATATACTTATGCAATTGATGTGACAAAGGTAGAAGAAGATGGAAAAACACCATTAGCAGGTGCGGAATTCCAGTTATTAAGAGATGATCAAAAGACAGAAATGACGTTTGTGAAAATGTCAGATGGAAAGTATCATTTGGCAAAAGAGGAAGATACAAATACAACAACAACTTTAGTAGTTGACAGTGAAGGAAAATTAGATTTAGAAGGTTTGGCAACAGAAACATACTATCTGAAAGAGACAAAAGCTCCGGATGGATATGAATTGTTGGACGAGTTGATTAAAGTTGTGATCAAAGATGATGATGAAGATGGAAAAGTTGATGATGCAGGAGATTTTGATGGAAATGTAACAAATATTGTTTACAAAACTGTAGTCAACAGAAAACCTCCAATCATGCCAATCACAGGTGGTATGGGAACTGTTATCTTCTCAATCGTAGGTATTGTTCTTGTAGTAGGCGGTATTATGCTGATTACAGGTTATCAGAGAAGAAGACGTGCATAGATAGAAATGAATACCGGGGTGGAGCGATACGTTCTGCTCCGGATTTTGTCATTTCTGGAAAGGATGATAGATGAAGACGGAAAATACGGAAAAAAGGGGAAGCGGAGTAATTATATGGGGAGTTGCAATTTTATCTATCCTTCTTGGTGTGGGAATCTTTTTGTATCCGTTTATCAGCAATTTTTTTGCAGAACTCAGTCAAAATAAAGTGATCGATATCTATAAGGCAAATGTGGAAGATACTTCAAAGGAAGAGATTGAAGCGGAGTGGGAAGAGGCAAAAATCTATAATGAAAATCTTTCCGGAGATCCTGTACATGACCCGTTTATCGTTGGGAGCGGATATGCGGTTCCGGACAATTATGATGAAGTTTTGAATTTGGATGAGGAGGGTGTTATGTGTTATCTGGAGATTCCCAAGCTTGATCTGAACCTTCCGGTATATCACGGAACGAGCGAGGAAGTTCTGAGAAAAGGAGTTGGACATTTGGAGATGACGGCACTTCCAATTGGAGGCAAGAATCGAAGAACGGTTTTGACAGGACATAGAGGACTTCCGAGAGCGGAACTGTTTACCAGGCTGGATGAGATGAAACTTGGGGATGAAATTTACATTCATGTACTAGATGAAACACATGCCTATAAAGTGAAAGAGATTAAGACAGTGGAGCCGGAAGAATTGCAGAATCTGACAATCACCCCAGATGGTGAGGATCTTGTGACGCTTGTGACATGCACTCCGTACGGGGTAAATACACATAGACTTTTGGTCACAGGAGAGCGTACTGAGTATGTAAAAAAAGAAGAAAAAGAGCAGACTCCGTCGTTGATTCGAAAATTGATGCCGTGGCGGTACTACATTATCGGCGTGTCGATTGTAATAGGTGTATTTGGGACTGGTAAAATTACGATGACAATTCTTCGGTATCGTAAGTACGGAAAAAAGAGAAGGAGAAAAAGGAAATTATGAAAAAGGCTTATATTCTAGGTGTTATTTTAATTGTGGCAGGAATTTTGATTTCCCAGTATCCAAAGCTTACAGATTTTCTTTTTCGACAGGAAGCAAAAGAGAAAAAGGAAGAATTTGAGAAAGAAAAACGAAATTCGAAAATAAAAGTAGAAGAGTTGTATCATGAGCTGGTAAAGAGAAATGAAGCTTTGTATGCATCCAGACGAACCGGAGTGCGAGATCCTTTTTTGTATGAGCAGAACACAATTGATTTGAGTAGTTATGGAATTGAGGACGGTGTCGTTGGATTCGTGAAAATTGATAAACTGAATGTGGAGCTGCCAATTTATCTTGGCGCCAGCGAAAAGAATATGTCTATGGGGGCGGCTCATTTGGCGGAAACTTCGTATCCGGTAGGAGGCGAGAATACAAATTGTGTGATTGCCGCCCATCGGGGATTTCGAAAGACGGCAATGTTCCGAAATATTCAAAAGCTTCAGGTGGGAGATCCGGTAGTCATTGAAAATTTTCGAGAAGTGTTGAAATATGAGGTTTCTGATATCGAAATTATTGAGCCGTCGCAGACAGACAAATTATTGATTCGTCAAGGAGAAGATATGGTTACTCTTTTGACATGTCATCCATACGGATCGAATGCAAAACGATATCTCGTATATTGTAAGAGAGTAAATTAAGCAAGATTGTTAGATTCTATTTTTGAAAAATGACAAGAAATTGCCATCACATGGATAAGTTTTTGGAAGAAGCGACAAAAAAACGGTGCTAAAATGCAAGTAGAAATAAAGCAATTCAGGAGGAAGCGGAATGAAAATTCAGAAGATAACAGATGAAGCTTTTAAGAAATATGGAAAAGTGCTTGCTCAGTATGATTGTGCAGAACTTATCAGAGAGATGGAGCATACACCTCTTCCGGAAGATGTCATTTATGTGCCGTCTGTAGAGGAACTGGAAGTACTTAGTGTGGCGAGAGATTTTCAAAATAGTATGTATGGGGGACTCCCGATCCAAATCGGATATTGCAACGGTCACAACCATACATTAAATGCACTGGAATATCATAGAAGTTCTGAGGTAAATGTGGCGGGTACGGGTTTGGTTTTACTGCTGGGTGCTCAGCAGGACATCAAAGAAGATGACACTTACGATACTTCTTTAGTAGAAGCTTTTCTTGTTCCGGCAGGGACTGCGATTGAAGTATATGCGACGACGCTTCACTATGCGCCGTGCAGCGTAGGAGAAAAAGGTTTTCGATGTGTAGTTGTACTTCCGAAAGACACAAACACAGAGATTACATTTGCATTGAAAGAAAAAGGCGAAGATCGCCTGATGACTGCGAAGAACAAGTGGCTGATCGCACATGAAGAGGCAAAAATTGCAGGTGCATTTAACGGATTAAAAGGTGAAAATATTACATTGTCATAAGAAAATGGAGGAAGAATCATGAACAATATGCCAAAATTAAAAATCGGTGTGGTGGCAGTCAGCAGAGACTGTTTCCCAGAAAGTTTATCAGTAAACAGAAGAGCAGCTCTTATGAAAGCTTATACAGAAAAATATGGAGATGCAGAAATTTATGAATGTCCAATTTGTATCGTAGAAAGTGAAGTTCATATGGTACAGGCATTAGAAGATATCAAAAAAGCAGGATGTAATGCGTTAGTTGTATATCTTGGTAACTTTGGACCAGAGATTGCGGAGACATTGCTTGCAAAACATTTTGACGGACCAAAAATGTTCATTGCGGCGGCTGAGGAAACCGGAGACAATCTGATTCAAGGACGTGGAGATGCGTATTGCGGTATGTTAAATGCAAGCTATAACTTAAAGCTTCGCAACGTAAAAGCATATATTCCGGAATATCCGGTTGGAACAGCAGAAGAGTGTGCGGATATGATTTACGAATTCCGTCCGATCGCAAAAGCAATCATTGGATTAAACAGCTTAAAAATTATCAGCTTTGGACCACGTCCATTGAACTTCCTTGCTTGTAATGCACCAATTCAACAACTTTACAATTTAGGTGTTGAGATTGAGGAAAACTCAGAGCTGGATCTGTTTGAAGCATTCCATAAACATGCAGGAGACGAAAGAATTCCGGCAATTGTAAAAGAGATGGAAGAAGAATTGGGCACAGGAAACAAAAAGCCTGAGATTCTTGCAAAATTAGCACAGTATGAATTGACATTGAAAGATTGGGTGGAAGAACACCGAGGCTATAGAGAATATGTGGCAATCGCCGGAAAATGCTGGCCGGCATTCCAGACACAGTTTGGTTTTGTACCATGTTATGTCAACAGCCGTCTGACAGCACAGGGAATTCCGGTATCCTGCGAAGTGGATATTTACGGAGCGCTGAGTGAATTTATCGGAACGGTTGTAAGTGAAGACACAGTGACATTACTTGATATCAACAATAATGTTCCGGCAGACTTATATAAAGAAGACATTGAAGCAAAATTCAATTATACACAGAAAGATACATTTATGGGATTCCACTGCGGAAATACAGCAGCATCTAAATTGTCATTCTGCGAGATGAAATATCAGCTTATTATGGCAAGAGCACTTCCGGAAGAAGTGACACAGGGAACCTTGGAAGGAGATATCATGCCTGGAGATATTACATTCTTCAGATTGCAGAGCACATCGGACAACAAACTACGTGCTTATATTGCACAGGGAGAAGTGCTTCCGGTGGCAACACGTTCCTTCGGTGCAATCGGTATTTTTGCAATTCCTGAGATGGGAAGATTTTACCGCCATGTATTGATTGAAAAGAATTTCCCACATCACGGAGCAGTTGCATTTGGAAACTTTGGAAAGGCATTGTTTGAAGTGTTTAAATACATCGGAGTGCCAGTGGATGAGATCGGATATAATCAGCCGAAAGAGGTTCGTTATCCAACAGAAAATCCGTGGCGCTAATGAATTGGGGACGTAGTAAAATTGAATTTTACTACGTCCCCAATTGAAAAATGCCCTGTCCCTTTTTGAATAAAACACAATATATAGAGGAGTAAGTGTATGTTATACATAGGTGTAGATTTAGGAACTTCAGCAGTAAAATTGCTTTTAATGGATGAAAATGGAAAGATAAAAAACATCGTATCAAAGGAGTATCCGCTTTCGTTTCCGAATCCAGGATGGTCGGAACAAAACCCAAAAGACTGGTTTGAAAAGTCAATGGAAGGAATCAGGGAATTGACAAAGGACTGTGACAAAAGTCAGGTGCAGGGAATCAGCTTTGGTGGACAGATGCATGGGCTTGTGGTGCTTGATGATGAAGATGAAGTCATTCGTCCGGCGATTCTATGGAATGACGGGAGAACAACAAAAGAGACAGATTACCTGAATACGGTAATTGGGAAGGAAACGCTTTCGAAATACACAGCGAACATTGCGTTTGCAGGATTTACAGCGCCGAAGATTCTTTGGATGAAGGAAAATGAGCCGGAACTATTTGCAAAAATAAATAAAATTATGCTTCCGAAAGATTATTTGGCATACAAATTATCTGGAACATTTTGTACGGATTATTCAGATGCTTCCGGCATGTTACTGTTAGATGTCCAAAATAAATGTTGGTCACAAGAAATGATAGACATCTGCGGAATCAGAGAGGAGCAGCTTCCAAAACTGTTCGAAAGCTATGAGGTGGTCGGAAGTTTAAAACAAGAAATTGCAGAAGAGTTAGGACTTTCTAAGACAGTAAAAGTTATTGCGGGAGCAGGGGATAATGCTGCTGCGGCTGTCGGAACAGGAACAGTTGGAGATGGAAGATGTAATCTTTCACTTGGCACATCCGGAACAATTTTTATTTCCAGCAAACAGTTTGGAGTAGATGAAAATAATGCTTTACATTCGTTTGACCACGCAGATGGCTATTATCATTTGATGGGCTGCATGCTCAGTGCAGCATCCTGCAATAAGTGGTGGATGGATGAGATTCTGCAGACAAAAGAATATGAAAAAGAGCAGGAAAATATTACAAAATTAGGTGAAAATCAGGTGTTCTATCTACCATATCTGATGGGAGAACGTTCACCGCATAATGATCCGCTGGCGAGGGCTGCATTTGTAGGAATGACAATGGACACGACACGTGAAGAGATGACACAGGCTGTTTTAGAAGGTGTGGCATTTGGACTTCGCGACTCATTAGAGGTGGCGAGAAGCCTTGGAATTCAGATTGAACGTACAAAAATTTGCGGAGGCGGGGCAAAGAGCCCGCTTTGGAAAAAGATTATTGCAAATGTAATGAATCTGAAAGTGGATGTTATTGAAAGCGAGGAAGGACCAGGATATGGAGCGGCAATACTTGCGGCAGTCGGCTGTGGAGCGTATGAAAGCGTAGAGGCAGCGACAGAAAAATTGGTCAAAGTAGTCGATACAGTGGAACCGTCTCAGGAGCTTGTCGCAAAATATGAAGAGCGCTATCAGAAATTTAGAAAAATTTATCCGGCAATGAAAGGATTATTTCAGGAATTAGCGAAATAGGAAAAAGAGAAGAGCTGAAAAAAGCTCTTCTTTTGCTGCTTTAAAAGGTTAATTTTGCTGCGATTTGTGCTTGTTACGAATCCGCAGCGGCGTATCTCCAAAATGTTCGTGAAACATTCTGCGGAATAATTTATAATTTGTAAATCCGTGTCGTTCTAAAATCAAATGAATCGCGTCGTCTGTTGTGATCAGGTCACGGTAAATGTGAGAAAGGCGCAGCTCATTTTGATATTCTAAGAAAGTAATTCCCATATGTTTTTTGAAAAATCGGCAAAAATACCCGGTCTGTAAACAGGCTATACGCGCGATTTCTTCCAGTGAGATCGGTTGAGCATAGTGCTTGGACACATAGTTTAAGATCAAATCCAGCCGATCACGGTCTTTGTTCTTCTGACTGAGATCTGATGGAAAAAGCTGGATGCTAAAATTGTGTAACAGCTGGAACAGCAACTCAAACAGCAGACTGTTAAAACGCAGGATAAATCCCTCTGGCCGGATGTCATTTGCAATCTGCATCTGTGTCAGAGTCTCTTTAAATCGTGCCATTTTTAAAGTGAACCCATTTGTCAAGACACTTTTTTAAAAAAATTAAGTTGGATTTTGG
>ENA-OPVY01001141-OPVY01001141.1-human-gut-metagenome-genome-assembly--contig:-NODE-1141-length-15227-cov-3.086409_pt1 | contig 15227 bp, 16 predicted proteins | sample MGYA00241503_ERZ501998 | MGnify/ENA primary metagenome ERZ501998 (study PRJEB25962, sample SAMEA2042107) | human gut metagenome | biome: human gut; feature: human-associated habitat; material: faeces... | reverse complement strand
ACAATTCATCCCACCGCTTTAGAAGCGGGGGACTTCTTGTCTACTGATGTTAAAATTCTGCTTCCATTATACCGTCTCCGCCCTTCGTTCTCAATGCCAAAAATTTTTCGAATCAAATTTGGTACGCCTGCGGCATAAAAATATCTCTGTTTTACTGATTTGTTCCAGTAAAACAGAGATATTTAACTTCCTATATATTTCGAAAGTCCCTTACGCAAAAATACTACTCATGAGTAGTATATAATATGCTTCTAAAAAGCTGTTACTGTACAGCTGAATAATGAGCCTTTCTGTTTTTAACATAAACTCCATACTTCTTTCTCCCATCGAACTTTCTTTACACTCGTCCCTCATTTATTTTACAATTTCTATTTCAGATTGCAAAACTCATCCGCCGTCAGCTCATAGTCGACAGAAGATTCCATTTCCCCCAGCTGATTTTTCCAGGAATTGTAATGGACTGCGGTTTTGCGGAAGCCGAGTTTTTCGTAGACATGCTGTGCTCTTGTGTTTTTGAGGTTGGTATCAAGAAAAATAACGTTGGCTCCCATGCGGAACAATTCTTCTATGAGCATGCTCAGTACAACTCTTCCAATGCCTTTTTCCTGGTAATCGGATTCGCAGATTTTGATTCCGATTTCATATCGATGATTTTCGAATACATAGAAACTCATTTCGCCGATTCGCACATCGTTGTATTCTATGATGAGTCTTCGTCTTGTTTCATCGCTGTCGTCGGCAATCTGTTTTTCAATTTCCGCTGCGCTTGTCCCAAGCCCGTTTGGAAATCCGGCGTGGGCCATGACGGTTCCATCGTTCCACCAGACGGCTAATTGTTCACAATCTTTCTTTTCGGCATTTCTAATGCACAGCTGATTGTATTTTATGTTCATTTCTTCTCTCTTTCTCTGCAATCACTTACAGCTTAGACTCATACCATTCCTCCGCCGTTTTCTCAAATCCGACCGACTGGAACATGCGCTGGCTTTGTCCATTAAAAGAATAAATATTGGCTTTTACCCGCTCCATTCCCTTTTCTCTTGCAAGCTTCAGCATCTCCAGAACGCACCGTCTTCCGATATGCTGATTCTGGTATTCTTTACAGACAACGACAGCGATTTCACTATTCTCTCTCAGCGAAACATCTCCCACCAGCACGCCCTTATATTCTATATAATAGCAGTCACCGTGCGCGGTAAGATAATCATACATCCGATGCAGCAGCTCCACATCATACGGCTCCTCCCGGTTGTCCACCTGCCTACACACGTCCAGATCCTGATACCACGGAAGAGAGGCCTCGTCATTCCTGTAATATGGGATCAGCCGGAGTTCATTGTCTATGATTCGTTCGGTCATTTTGGTTTGGCTCCTTGTTTTTTGATCTTAAAGTGCTGCAATTTCCTCTGTAATTTCACAGACACTCTTATTACTCGTATCAATTTTTACCGTATCAAGTACCTGATACATCTGAATTCGTGCAATGCTTTTGTCCATAATCTCTTCCGTACGAATCTTATTTGCGATGTCGGATAATAACCGCTTCCGCAAATTTGCTTCATCCACGATCAGCGAAATTTTAATCACTCTGCATTCTTCCGTGTCCAGCTTACTGACGATTTCATCAACAATACTCTGCTCATGCATCACCCAGCAGAAAATAACGTTTTCATAAGCGCTGCAGTGCAGAAAGTTATTCAGCAGATAACAGATGTTGTCCATCACCATCGCTTTCGTCTCATCCGTCACCTGAAACGGATCGGCATCCCAGCACCAGTCTCCGTCAAGAAAAACGCTGTTCGTCAGCTCTTTTTTCAGTTGCTGGCTTACTGTCGTTTTGCCAACGCCCATTGTTCCGCCGATCAAATATAATGTTTTCATTTTTCTCTCCCCATAACACGAATATCCGAAAAAATATCGTTTTCAAAAAGGATTTCAAATCCATCTGCCGGCTGAAATCTGCCATTCAGGATTTCTTTTCCATGGAAGGATATTTTTCTTACTTTGTTTTCCGCATCTTTCACTTCAATTTCACAGTAAGAAAGCAAATATGCACAGATCGCCGTCGCATGAGAAACCACGAGTGCCGTTTCACCCTCTTCCATCTGGCAGACAATGGAATCTATCGCTGCTTTCATTCGGACCTTCACCTGATTTAATGATTCCCCGCCCAGATTGCGAAAATCGTGATCTTCATACTGTTTCAGCCAGAAATCCTCCCTGGCATCCCCGATCGTTCTTTCATGCAGCTCCTTCACAATGACCGGGTGATCTGCGATGAATTCAGCCGTTTCCATTGCTCTCCGATAAGGTGAAGAAAAGCATCTGTCCACATTTGAAAATATATTTCTTTTTGATACAGCAAGCGCTTTTCCCTCTTCCGATAGAGGAATCTGCTCATTCGGCATATCCCCTTTTTCCGGGATGGAATGCCTCATTAAAAATATTTTTTTCATTTCACTCTCCCCTGCTGCTATTCCTAAAGTTTTTTAATCAAAAACATCTCCATCGGCTTTTTTCCATATCCTTTTTCTGATGTTCCCCAGCGATAAAAAGCATGGTGCAAAACGGAGTATTATCCCAGAAAAGATTATATTGCAGCAATCAAATGTTTCCAGCGGACCTGCTCTTGTGGATATTCTTGATAAACTGATACGAATGGATGTTGTTGCAAAAGAAGCTCCTATTAACGATGAAAATGATGTGTCGCACGGACGGAAGCTTCCCACAGTTCCACCAGCGTTTCCATCCGCGGCATTCTCTCCTGTACTTCATATATTGTTATCTTACTCATCTTCCTTCCACAGCTTTCCTTCTTTATAATGTTTCCTGCAAAGTGCCACATAACTCTCGTTCGATCCAAGGAAAATCTGCGCGCCTTCCCGAACGATTTTTCCGTCTGCGTATCTCGTATTGCACTGCGCCCGTCTTCCGCACCAGCAGACCGTTGGGACTTCCTCGATGATGTCAGCGATTTCCATCAATCTTCTCGAACCCGGAAACAGATGTGTCTGGAAGTCCGCACGCAGACCGTAGCAGAGAACCGGAATCCCATAAAAATCCACGATGTCCGAAAGCGTATCAACTTCCTCCGGAGAAAGAAACTGCGCCTCGTCGATAAGAACCGCATCCACTTTCTTTCCGTGATACCGGTATTCCCCGCTGTCTGTACTCCAGGTCTCTGAAATTTCTTTTAAAAATTCATCCACATATTCCGCCGGTGCCTCCAGCCCGATGCGGGACTTGATTTCATGTTCTCCGTCGCGGTTGTCCGTCCGCGGCTTCAACAGGACAGCATACTGCCCGCGCTCCTCATAATTATAGCGAACCATCAAAATATTAGCAGATTTCGAACTGCCCATCGCGCCGTAGCGGAAATATAATTTTGCCATTGTTTTTCGTCCTTTTGTCTTTTCTTATTCTTTCAGTTCTTTCCGTAAAAACGGCTCCTCATCAAGCTCTGCGTTTTCAAAGCTGTGATAAAATTTATCTGCATTTGGATTTGTCGCCCGAATCAGATAATATTGGTTAATCCCATGTTTCCTGCAGTCTTTTTCCATCTCCTGAAACAGCCCCTGCGCAACGCCTTTATGTCTGGCTTCCGGCAGCACATAAACCCAGTCCACATACGCCATCCGGTAACCGTCCTGCATACATCCGTAAAAATGATACTCAATCCGCCCAAGAACCTGATCATTCTCCATAGCAAGAATGGATGTTGTATTCTGATAGAAGGGATCTTTTACTCTTCTTCGCAGCCCTTCCCGATCCACCGCTTCCACATGCATCATCTCCGGCTCTGCCCCCATTTCTTTTCTATAACAGAAAACTACCGACAAACCTGCTTTTATCGATAGTTTCTTCAATTTTTATTATAACCGATCCCGCTCTGTTTTCCAATTAAAAAGGCAGAAGAAATGAAACCTTTTATCCCGTTTCCATTTCCTCTGCCTTTCTTACATTTCTTTCCTCTTCTGATTCCTCTTCTTCCGCAGGTTCTCTTTCTTCTGCCGGATTTCCCCCGCCTCCTGTTCGCTGCTGATGCGGATGGTTTTCACGACGAAGAGTTTTCCTTCGTCCGAATGTTTCATGCGGGCTTTGCCTTTCAAATATCCGTGCTCCGGGCACCAGGCTACGCAGTAGTAGTTTTTCCCGCCGGCCGAAAACCAGCGTAAGCGTTTTCTTGCCGTTTTCCCGCAGATGCAGCAGTGCGTGCTGCAGACCTCGCGGTCGTGCATGGCTTCTTCTTTTGTGTCGAATTCGCGGGAGATGAATTTCGTGTAGCCATTATAGACGGCGTGGATCTCCTCTTTTTTCGATTTCGGGTTCTGATATACGTCGATCGAGTCGTACGCCAGCACAACATCCATATCGATGCATGCAAAAATGTCGGCCGTATATTTTGCATCCGAAAGCGCCTGATGAAAATGCTCGTCCTTCGGGAGATGAAGGAAGTCGGCGGCGTACTCGAGCGCCCGGCGGCTCTTCATCGTTTCGTACTGGATCGCGAACAGTTTCTGTACATCGTAAAAATGAATCGGCCCGCGGATCAGCGACAGGAGGTTATAAAATTTCATGTTCCGCTGGAGCTCCGTCAGGTCTCCCGGTCCCCAGGTGCCGAACATGCACGCACCGCCGGAGAATGCAAAAAATTCCTGCACGGCCTTCGCAAATGGGATTCCGTTCTGCAGATCCTCTTCTGTCAGTCCGACGACCTCGCGCGTCCGGTGATGGAGATGCTGGTAGACCACCGGTTTTACAATCCGGTGAAACGTTCCCACCACATTCCGCTCACCATCCATCTTCACCGCGCCGATCTCAATAATCTCAAACGGCAGCTTCGGGTTCTCTTTTTCTTTTCCATAGGGACACTGGTTCCATTCCAGGTCAAAAATCACATAGTCCATTGTATTGTCAATCCTTCATTCTGCGTCGTCTGTCCCTATTATAAATGATTTTGATATAATGAGCAACTATCTGGCAATTTCATTCTCTGCCCATTCTGGCAATTTTCTTCCTGTGCATTACATTTCCCATTCATTTCATCCTGTTCTCTTTCAAACTTAACGCTTCTTTTATTGAAATCCCAGGGTAAATCCGATATAATATTTTTAACTCCGGCCTTCGTTTTTACTCAAAAGGATCACCTGAAAAAGCCGGAAATATTACGAATTTAGATGAGCATCCGATATGAAAACAAAATTAACGCAAAAACAGATTCGATTTCAGGCGCTTCTGCTGTTTTTTATTACATTTTTTCTTGTCGAGCTCTGCGCCGTTTTTCTGTATCAGAATCAGTTAAAGGAAGCAAAGCTGAAAGCTGACTATACCGCACAGACGACCATCGGCCGCGTGAAATCGCAGTTAAACCATTATCTTGCCGAATCCAATCTGATGAAACACATGATTGAAGCCGGTTATACCGTCGATGACGAAGAGTTTTCCGTCCTCTCCTCGCTGATGCAGGACGACCAGAATGTCATCAAAGCACATGAGCTTGCAAAGGACGGCATTGTCACACTGATTTATCCGATGAGTGGAAACGAAGCCGCGCTCGGACTTAACATGCTCGAGCATCCTGCCCGGAAACAGGAAGCACGCCTTGCCAAAGAGAGCGGCGAATACACGATTGCAGGACCGTTTGAGCTGCAGCAGGGCGACATCGGAGCACTGCTCTTTGACCCGATTTATACCACCGATGCCAACAGTGACCAGACTTTCTGGGGCTTTTCGATTCTCGTTCTCGACTGGGAATCGTTTCTGAACGAAATTGAACTGGATACACTGGAAGAAGCCGGCTACACCTACGAACTCTGGAAAATTTCTCCGGCCACCGGCGAACACGTTTCCATCGCACACTCCGGCAATTCCCGGCGTTCCGATGCCATGGAAGTTCTCTGCACCGTGCCGAACGACACCTGGCATTTTGAAATTGTACCGAAAAACGGCTGGCTCAGTCCGCTGCAGGTTTTTGTTTCCTTTGCACTCGGGCTCATCCTTTCCCTGCTTACCTCTATTGGTTTTCTGCAGTTCCAGATGCGCCGCTATAAAGACGAGGTTCACGCAGCAGAACTGGAAAAAGCCGTACAGGAAGCGCAGTCTGCCAACGAAGCAAAAACACGTTTTCTGTTCAACATGAGCCACGACATCCGAACCCCGATGAATGCCATCATCGGTTTCTCGGATCTGCTGGAAAAGCACATCGACGAGAAGGACCGCGCGGTCGACTACATTGCAAAAATCAAGTCCTCCAGCAGTTTTCTGCTCTCCCTGATCAACTACGTGCTTGAGATGGCGCGCATTGAGAGCGGTAAGGCCTCGCTGAAAATCGAGCTCGGCAGCTACAGCGAGCTGATCAATTCCCTGAATGCAGTGTTTGAGCCTTCGTTAAAAAGCAAAAATCTTTCCTATCTCTGTTACAACACGGTGGAACACGATGCCATCCTCTGCGACCGGACAAAAATACGGGAGATTCTGCTGAATATCATCAGCAACTCCATCAAGTATACGCCGGAGGGCGGAAAAATTTCCGTAAAAATCGAAGAGACACCGGCACCAAGGAAGGGCTTTGCCTCCTACCGCATCACCGTGAAGGACAACGGCATCGGCATGAGCAAAGAGTATCTGCCGCATATTTTTGAAGAATTTACAAGAGAACATTCCTCCACCGAAAGCCACATCACCGGAACCGGCCTCGGCCTTCCGATCGTCAAATCCCTCGTGAATCTGATGGGCGGAACGATCGATGTGGAAAGCGAACTCGGTGTCGGAACAATAACTACGGTCTGCCTCACGTTTGGACTTCCGACCGAAGAACAGCTTGCGGCTCACCAGCATAAAGACGAGATTCTCGAGCAGTCCCTGCAGACGCTTTCCGAAAACCGCGTGCTGCTTGCCGAGGATAATGACCTGAATGCAGAAATTGTACTCACCGTTCTGGAAGAAAACTGCATTCACGCCAAGCACGTAAAAGACGGCGCCCTCTGCTTAAAAGCAGTCCAGAACGCACCAGAAGATTATTACGATGTTATTCTGATGGATATTCAGATGCCGAACATGAACGGCTATCAGGCCGCAGAAGCGATCCGTGCACTCCCGGGAAAACGCGGGGAAATCCCGATTGTCGCCATGACGGCAATCGCGTTTGAAGAGGACCGCCGAAAAGCACTGGAATCCGGCATGAACGCCCATATCGCGAAACCCGTTGACGTTTCGGTTCTTCTCGAAACACTTTCCAGGTTTTCATGACCTTTACAGATCTGGAGTGCATATGAATACAGATAAAATGATGAAAGTAGCGGAGCATTCTTCCGCAGAAAATACGGTCCCGTTACAGATCCCGATGCACCGCGCCTCTTCTATGGAATTTTAACTTCCATCGACGATCAGAAACCCAAAAACAAATAATATGCATGAAAAAAGGAGCGTTCCCGTAAAGAGAACAGCTCCTTTTTTCATGCGCCGCAGCGGACGCTTTTATTTCTCGTTTTTCAGCAGTTCCAGGTTTTTGGAGATCAGCTCGCATCTCTGTTTTACGCAGTCCGGGGATCTGTGCAGATCCTGCGGTGTGTTGAACAGATAGTCCTCTAGTTTGTCGATTGTGGTGGTTGCTACATGCATTCTTGTATCGCAGGATGCATAGTAGATGTAAACCTCTCCGTTCTCACGCGCAATCGCGCCGTTTGTAAATACAACGTTGAAGACGTCTCCGACTCTCTCTTTTCCAAGCGGAACCAGGAATACACCGGACGGCTCTGCAATGACTTTGGACGGATCGTTCAGATCGGTACCGAAGACATACAGAACGTAGCGAAGGCCTGCTGCTGTATTTCTTACACCGTGTGCAATGTTGATCCAGCATTTCTTACCGCGGATCGGCACTGCTCCGGCACCGTTTTTGGACTCGGTCAGGGTATGATAAATACGTTTGCTGATGATCTTCTCCTCGTCGATGACAGCGTGTGTGATATCATCGCAGAGTCCGAAGCCGATTCCTCCGCCGCTTCCGGTCTCAATGAAACCATCCATCGGACGGGTGTAGAAGGCATATTTTCCGTCTACGAACTCCGGATGCAGAACAACGTTTCTCTGCTGCGGAGAACGTAAGGTTTTCAGGTTGTCCAGACGCTCCCAGGTCTTCAGGTCTTTCGTTCTTACGATACCAGCCTCAGCAACAGCCGCGGACAGATCCGGATCGTTTTTGTCCTTGCTCTCAGAGCAGAACACTCCGTAAATCCAGCCGTCCTCGTGCTGGGTCAGACGCATGTCATAAACGTTGGTTTCCTCTGCGCAGGTATCCGGCAGCACAACCGGGTAATCCCAGAAATGGAAGCCGTCGATACCAGTATCACTCTCTGCAACAGCAAAGAAAGATTTTCTGTCATTGCCCTCCACGCGGACAACAAGATAATACTTTCCATTCAGATAAATCGCGCCGGAGTTCATCACAGCGTTGATGCCGAGACGCTCCATAAAGTACGGATTCGTCTCCTCATCCAGATCATATCTCCAGTGAACCGGAGCGAACTCTCTTGTCAGCACCGGATACTCATAGCGGTCATAAATACCGTTGTAAAAATCTGCTTTTGTGTTCTTTCTTGCCACAAGGCGGTCTACCTTGGCTTTTTCCACATAATACTGTTTATTCAGCATCTTTTCCTAACCTCCTGATTACGTTCCAGTTCACAGCTTCCCTGTGAACTGAAACATTCGCAGCCCTCATTTAGAGTTTTTGCTTCGCAAAAGGAGGGCTGCTCACACCTGAATCACTTTCTTACGCAGCGAAACAGCAAGTGTTTCACTGCTGTGTTGACAGTCTTCTAATAACTTCCATACACATCCGGCCATTGTGATACGGGCATTTCCACGGTTCTACAATCGGCTCATGGATCGGGCTTCCGTCTGCATTCACGCACCAGAACCACTCAGACCCCTCTCGTTTGTCGATCACATAGTCCTTGATGTAGCCCCAGATGTCTTTTGCCGCATCGAGATACTTTGTTTCCTCCGGTTTTTTCTGCCATGCATTTAAAAATCCAACGACAGCTTCTGCCTGTACCCACCAGACTCTTGTGGTATCATCCACACCGCGCTCGCACTCATTCATCAGCGAATGATTTTTGTATGCCGTGTTGTAGATATTTTCCGCAATCTCTCCGGTGATCGGCAGCAGTTTTTCCCGGTAAGCCGGATCGCCGAGCACTTCTGTACCCCGGTCGATCAGCCAGGAAGTCTCGATATCATGGCCATAAGAATACAGATCAATCAGCGTATTCCATGTCCGGTCGAAAAATACTTCCTGACGACCTTTTTCCTTGTTGTATACTTTATCCGCGAAGAGATCCATCATAAAGCGGAGACGGTCACCGGTAAACGGATCCTTTGTCACGCGGTACAGCTCGGTATATGCTTCGAAAACATGCAGCAGCGTATTCATGGTCTTCTCTGCCATAACGCCGTTCTCCGAGAGCTTTTCATTGCTCTCCGGCTTGAAATCGCGGGTAAATGCCTCGAGATAACCGTACTCGTCGGTGCAGTGTGTCTCGATGATCTGCTGCAGCGATTTTGCCAGCTCCAGCGCCTCGGTGTCGCCTGTCGCATCAAAATACGTAGACAGCGCATAAATTGCAAATGCCTGATTGTACGTATGCTTTGTCGTATCGAGCGGCTTTCCGTCGTAGGTGACAGACCAGAACACGCCACCGTACTCGCGGTCCACACACGCCTGTTTCATAAAGCGGTACGCATGCTCCGCATCGGCGCGCAGCTTCTCGTCCTTTAAGGTCAGGTACGCATTCGAGAAAAACCAGAGAATTCTGCTGTTTAAGATGCAGCCCTTCTCATACGTTTTCTGCACGTTCAGATCAAAGTCCTGATAGCCGTAAAATCCGCCGTATTCCTCATCTCTTAAGCCCTCCCAGAACGGAACGATCCGTCCAGTAAGCTCCTGCTTTACTTCCTTTGCCAAAGACTGCATCTTTTCTTTCCTTCTTTCTTATCTTCTTCCGATTTCGGTGTCAGACTCGCGTACGACACTGTTTTTCTTGATATAATCTACAATCAGATCTACAGTTGTGAATGCCAGTCCTACATACGTATCGGCTGCGCCGTAGTAGATCGCGATCTTTCCGGTCTCTGCATCGTGAATGGTTGCGCACGGGAAGGTTACGTTCGGAACGAATCCTCTCTCCTCATACCACTCTTCCGGTGTCAGAAGGAAGTTCTGGCAGCGGTATTTTACGATGGACGGATTCTCTTTGTCGAGGATTGCGCCGCCGATGCTGTATACATAGCCATTGCAGGTGCCGCTTACGCCGTGGTAGAACAGCAGCCATCCTTCGTTGGTCTCAATCGGAGCTGCGCCGCCGCCGATCTTTAAGGACTCCCACCACTCCGGGCTCTTGCTCATGACGTGGCGGTGTTTGCCCCAGTACAGCATATCCGGGCTCTCGGACAGGAAGATGTCACCGAACGGTGTGTGGCCGCTGTCGCTTGGACGGGACAGCATCACGAAGTTGCCGTTGATTTTTCTCGGGAAGAGAACGGCATTTCTGTTGAATGGAAGGAATGGATTCTCCACACGTACGAAGGTTTCAAAATCTTTTGTTTTTGCCATTCCGATGGCTGCACCGTAGAAGTCCTGGCACCAGATGATGTAGTAGGTATCTTCTACTTTTACAAGACGCGGGTCATATGCGTAAACCGGCATGAACGGTTTGCCTTCTTTGTCAACGAACTGGATTTTGTTCTCATCGAAATTCCAGTGGATCGCATCTTTGCTTCTTCCAAGGTAGATGTACGGGATTCCGTTTGTCTGCTCACCACGGAATACTCCGATGAACTCGTCGCCGTACGGCATAACGGCGCTGTTGAAGATTCTTGCTACTTCCTTCACCGGATTTCTTCCGATGATCGGATTATCGCCGTATCTCCATACCGGTGCACCGGAAAACTCAGCCGGGCCTTCCTGCCATGGCATATTTTTGACAGCATCTCCAATAATTTTAACTTCGCTCATTTTTTGAAACCTCCATGAAAAATATTGTTTATGAGTTGTACTTTGTTTTTTTAAGTTTCTGTTAGTGGACAGAATCTTGTTTTTTAATTCTTTTTTCTCCGAACCGCCTTGTTTTATCACCCTCACGCCCAGTCCTTTAGCTTAATTTTAACATAGATGGTTAATTTTTCAACTGGAAATTGCTTAAAAAATAAGTTCCGTTAGATACTGTCAATTTTTAAGTGACTTTGTTGTGTAATATGTACAAAAACGGGGCATTTCAAAGTGCCCCGTTTCTTAATTTATAATTCAGTTATAAAAATCAAAGCTTTACGCTCTCTTTCGGCACCAGCTGTCCGGAGACAATTTCCATATTTTTGCCGGATGCCGCGCCGCGGATCTGCTTCAGCGCTTTTTCGAGTGCTACTTTTACCATCGCCTTCGTATTGATCTCATACGAAGTGATCTTGAGATCCGGGAAACCCGGATACAGGTAATTGTCGAAGCCGACAACGGAAACGTCCTCCGGCACGGAGATGCCGCGTTTTTCCAGCTCGAGCATCAGAAGGCCGGCGGTCAAGTCGCAGTTGCAGACGAACGCTTCCGGCATCTGTTCCGGGAGATGAATTTCGATCTGGCCCACGGTCCTCCAGAATCCATTCCGCCGGTGTCACATCGCGGTGTTCCAGAACAGCCTTGGAAAAACCGCAGTACCGATCCATGATACTGCTGGAAAAATGAATCGAACCGACAAAAGCCAGCTTGGTCAGGCCATGCTCATACAGGTATTCCGTCATCAGATACATTCCGTGAAAGTTATCTGCGATCACGGCATCTTTTGCCAGCTCATTGTCGTAGAAATCCAGAAATACGATCGGAAGATCCATGTTTTTCTTCAGATAGTGGATGTAATCGCGGCTCGTGTCTCCCATCAGGATCAGCGCATCGACGGTCTGTTCCTTGGCGATGCACGGCACGATCATCTCATCTTCCATCTCCTGTTTCAGGATCTCCACGGTCACCATACAGCTCTTTTCCGTTGCCGCCAGTGCCATCTCCTGATACATTTTCCAGTAAAATGTCGTATACTCTGCCAGATACCGTTCCGGAATCACCACTCCGATGCAGCGCAGGCTTTTTCCCTGTGTATTTCTCGCTCCGCTTCCCGGCTGGCGGTACCCCATTTCCTTTGCAATTTCCAGAATCCGGGCGCGCATCTCATCGCTGACCCCTTTCTGTCCTGTAATCGCGTTATGCACGGTGACGGCGCTGACGCCCGCCACCTTTGCAATATCTGCCAATCTTACTTTTGCCATATATGTTACTCCTTAGTCCACTGCGATAAAGTGATACAGTCTGCTGACGAAATCGCCCCAGAAATCTTTCATGCGGAATCCGGCATTCATCAGCATCTCGCCGCTGTAAACCTCGTCGGTTCCTTCCAGACGGTATTTTTTCGCCGGATCGAAGCCGCGCAGGCGTACCTTGCGGGACGGCATATTTACCTGTGCCAGCACCTGTACGTAAGTTACAAGCACTTCGTTTTTATCCTCAGAAGCTACTGCCCAGCAGTCGGATCTGTGGTTTTCACGGTAGGAAAGAATACGATAATACTCTCCATCGCGGATCAGTTCATGATATTTGTGATACATCGCGGTCTGCTCCGGAATCAGTTTTCTCTCCTCCTCCGGCAGCTTTGTGATATCGAGCTCATAGCCAAATGTTCCAGCCAGTGCCACATGGCCTCTCGTTGTGAATGGAGTCACACGGCCGACGGTGTGGTTCGGGCATACGCTGACGTGTGCACCCATTGCGCAGAGCGGGTAAATGAGGGCGGTTCCCTCCTGGATTTCCAGACGCTCGATCGCATCGGTGTCATCGGAGCACCAGATCTGCGGGCTGTAGTAGAGCATTCCCGGGTCAAAACGCGCACCGCCGCCGGAGCAGTTCTCCAGAAGCAGATCCGGGAACTCCTGCACCAGACGCTCCTGCATCGCGTACATGCCGAGCACGTAGCGGTGGAACAGCTCCTGCTGGGAATCCTCATCGAGATAGGTGCTGCCGAGATCGCTTAACTGGCGGTTCATATCCCATTTTACGTATTTGATGTTTGCGCTGCGCAGGATTTTTGCCACGCTCTCATATGCGTAATCCTGCACTTCCGGGCGGGAGAGATCCAGCACGTACTGGCAGCGGCTCTCGGTCGCTTCTCTTCCCGGAATCTGGATGGCCCATTCCGGGTGCTCTTTGTAGAGGTTGGAATCCGGTGAGATCATCTCCGGCTCAAACCAGATACCGAACTCCAGACCGATTTCATTGACTTTGTCGACCAGGTTCTTCAGGCCGCCTTTGATCTTCTCTTCGTTGACAACCCAGTCACCGAGGGAAGAATCGTCTTTATTTCGTTTTCCGAACCATCCGTCATCCATAACCAGCATCTCGATGCCGTCTTTTTTCGCTTCTCTTGCAATATCGAGAAGTTTGTCGGTATCGAAATCAAAGTACGTTGCCTCCCAGTTGTTGATCAGAATCGGGCGTTTTTTGTGGTTGTACGGGCTGCGGATCATGTGTCTGCGGTAAAATGCATGATAGGAACGCGTCATTTCGCCAAGTCCCTCTGCGGAGTAAACCATAACGACTTCCGGTGCCTGGAACTCATCGCCGGCTTTTAAGTTCCAGCAGAACTCGTCCGGATTGATACCCATGACCATGCGGACGGTGTCGAACTGGCATCTCTCGACCTGGCCGATGAAGTTACCAGAGTATACGAAATGCATCGCATAAACCTCGCCGCGCTCCTGATCGGTTCCCGGTGTTACCATTGCCACGAACGGGTGCTCCTGATGGCTGGATTCACCTTTTCCGGAGGAAACGAGCTGTTTTCCGTAGCGGAGTGCTCCCTGCTGGATATGGCGTTCTCTTGCCCAGGATCCGTGAAGGGAGATCATCTCGAAGTCTTCGTTGTCCATGTCGAGGCAGGCACTGTAGATTTTCTCTACTTTCAGTGTTTCGCTGCCCTCATTCTTCACACAGACGCTTCTGGTGATAACGTTTTCTTTTTCAAAAACAGAGTAGGAAAGAACAACAACGAGTCCAAGGATCGGATCTTTGCAGATGATTTCCAGTGTCTCAACTTCCTCTTCGGTTCCGAAAGAAGCCGGAAGACCTTCCATTTTGCGTTTGCCTTTGAAGATCTCATAGGAATCAAAATGGATTTCGCATCCCATGCGTCCCTGTGCATTTCTCACGTTCAGGCAGCTCTCCCGGTAATCACCGATTCCGCCGGTCGGATACTCCATCGGGAAACGGTCGAGGAAAGAAGATTTTTCTCTCTTGTTGACGGACGGGGTGAACGGCGGCTCGTCCATGCGGAGCGGGTACAGATCCGGCTCTCCGTGCAGAAGCGGTCCGTAGTAAACGTGTCCGACGTAGCCTTCCGGACTCAGACCGATCACATACGTCGTTTTCTCTGTATTTAACTGAAAAAGCTTTTTGTCATCATAATATAAAATCGCCATTTTCTTCTCCTTGTCTGAAGGCAGCCGCCATCCGCCGCGCCGATTTTCTGCCAAAAAAGCCCCCACCCGCCGGGCTGAGGCCTTTTTTTGTTTCTATATCACACAGCGTTTAAGCAGTTACCATTGCATTTTTTAATTTTTCCAGTTTCTTGGCTGCATCTTCGAGGGATGTGCCTTTTACGCCGAAATAAAATTTGATCTTCGGCTCGGTACCGGATGGGCGTACGCAGCACCATGCGTTATTTTCCAGCTCATAGTAAAGAACGTTGGAGGACGGAAGTCCGGTTGCGCTCTTCTCGCCGCTTACGAGATCCACGCGTACGTCTGCTTTGTAATCGCGTACGGCAAGAACTTTGAAGCCGCCCAGCTCTTTCGGCGGGTTCTCGCGGAAGTTGGTCATCATGGTCTGGATCTCTTTTGCACCGTCGATACCTTTTAAGGTCATCGTTGCAAGACCCTCTTTGTAGTAGCCGTACTCTTCGTACATATCCACCATGGCATTCCACAGTGTCTTGCCCTGCTGTTTGTAGTATGCAGCAACCTCGCACAGCATCATAACTGCCACGCAGGCATCTTTGTCTCTTGCATATGTTCCAGCCAGGCAGCCGTAACTCTCCTCCAGGCCGAAGACATAGTTGTGTGCACCGCTCTGCTCAAAGAACTTGATCTGCTCGCCGATGTATTTGAATCCGGTCAGAACTTCAATCAGCCCT
>ENA-OPVY01001112-OPVY01001112.1-human-gut-metagenome-genome-assembly--contig:-NODE-1112-length-15740-cov-2.458272_pt1 | contig 15740 bp, 8 predicted proteins | sample MGYA00241503_ERZ501998 | MGnify/ENA primary metagenome ERZ501998 (study PRJEB25962, sample SAMEA2042107) | human gut metagenome | biome: human gut; feature: human-associated habitat; material: faeces... | reverse complement strand
AGCCAGAGAGGGAGAGTATGTGGAGGCGGATTACCTGCCGATGTCAAAGAAGGATATAAAGAAAATGTATGAGGAGCTGCTGGGATACATAAGAAGTGTGAAGAATCCCTATCTTCAGAAGCTGCTGTGCGGCTATTTTGTGGAGAACGCGGCTTTTGCGAAAGCGTTCCAGTTCCATTCCGCAGCCAAGACCGTGCATCACGGATTCGTGGGCGGCCTGTTGGAACACACGCTCAGCGTGACAAAGCTGTGTGATTACTATGCCGGATATTACCCGATGATTAATCGTGATTTGCTGCTGACAGCTGCTATCTTCCACGATATTGGTAAGACCAGGGAACTTTCACGCTTTCCGGAGAATGATTATACTGACGATGGACAGCTTCTGGGCCATATTATCATCGGTACTGAGATGGTGGGTGAAAGTATCCGCTCTATACCGGGATTTCCGGAGAAGCTGGCTACAGAGCTTAAACACTGTATTCTGGCCCATCACGGGGAATTAGAGTACGGCTCACCCAAGAAGCCGGCGCTTTTGGAGGCATTGGCCCTTAACTTTGCCGATAACACAGATGCCAAGATGGAGACCATGATAGAGGCGCTGCAGTCCGGCGGGGAGAATAAAGGATGGCTGGGGTACAACCGGCTGCTGGAGTCTAATATCAGGAAGACAACGGAATAGGCGTTGAGGTTGGATAATAAAGAGAAATAACGGGACCGAATATATAAGGCTGAAAACATTTAGTTTGGGTACGGGATTGCAGGATGTGTCCTTGACCAGTGTGTTTTCGGCCTTTTGTGATAATGGGGCGGGGATGGAAGAAGTGTGTTGGTGGGCGGATGGGATGAAATAACAGGATAAGATAACAGGATGAAATAATGGAGAGCAATAATCGCTCATAATAATAATTGAATGACAGGATAGGTGAATTGTATGGAAAAGAATCAGGAATTTATTGTGACAATAGAGGATATGAATGAGGACGGAGCAGGCGTGGGAAAAGTGGATGGCTACATCTGGTTTGTCAAGGATGCGGTGATTGGCGATGTGGTGCGGGCAAAGGCCATGAAGATAAAGAAATCATATGGATTTGCCAGGCTCATGGAAGTTCTGGAACCGTCAGTTTCCCGTGTCATTCCGTCATGTCCGGTAGCAAGGCAATGTGGTGGCTGTCAGCTTCAGGCCATGAGTTATGAAGAACAGCTGAAATTTAAAGAGCGGAAGGTGATGAATAATCTGGTTCGTATAGGCAAATTTGCTGAGGATGAGATTCATATGCTTCCTATCATGGGGATGGAGGAGCCCTGGAGATACAGGAACAAGGCCCAGTTCCCCTTTGGAAAGGATAAGGACGGAAATGTAATTGCCGGATTCTATGCAGGGCGGACACATGCCATTGTTGAAGCAGAGGACTGCCTGCTGGGAGTTGAGGAAAACAGGGAGATTCTGGATATTGTAAAGCAGTTTATGAGGGAAATGAAGATTGAGCCCTATGATGAGATTTCACATAAGGGATTGGTGAGGCATGTCCTGATTCGGAAGGGATTTAAGACAGGTGAAATAATGGTATGTCTGGTGATAAATGGTAAAAAGCTTCCCGGAAAGGAGCGTTTGGTGGAGATGCTGACCGGTGGGGATGGGAAGGATAGAAAGGGACAGGGAGTAAGTGAGCAGGGAACAAAGGGGCTGGAAGTAAAAGAGCAGGAGACAAGTGAGAATGAAGCAAAAGGGTATATATCAAACAGGCATGTAAACAGGAATGGAATTAAAGGTATGGCCAGTATTTCTTATAGCGTGAATCAGGAAAGAACGAATGTAATTATGGGGAAGGAGATTGTGAATCTATATGGCCCTGGATTTATAACAGATTATATTGGAAATGTGAAATATCAGATATCGCCACTTTCATTTTATCAGGTGAATCCTGTTCAGACAGAACGGCTTTATGGGACAGCGCTGGAGTATGCCGGACTTACGGGGAATGAGATTGTTTGGGATTTGTATTGCGGAATCGGCACTATTTCATTATTCCTGGCACAGAAGGCTAAGAAAGTATATGGCGTGGAGATTGTACCCCAGGCCATAGAGGATGCCAGGAGAAATGCAGAGATAAACGGTATTGATAATGCAGAGTTTTTTGTGGGAAAGGCCGAGGAAGTACTGCCGGAACAGTTTGAAAAGAATCATGTCCAGGCGGACGTGATTGTGGTGGACCCACCAAGAAAAGGATGCGATGCGGTTTGTCTGGATACCATACTTAAAATGAGACCGGAACGGGTGGTTTATGTCAGCTGCGACTCGGCTACGCTGGCCAGGGATTTGAGGTATTTGGCAGATGGGGGGTATGTGGTGGAGAGGGGGAGGTGTTGTGATATGTTTCCGGGGACGGTGCACTGTGAAGTCTGCGTGGAATTATGTCGAAAATAGGCTTGGTTCTATAAAGTAGGTGCATAAAATTGATTAATAGATATTAGGAGGAAATAATAATATGAATGGATTAATTGTTTCTGTAGTTATTAATATATTTTCTTCTATCATATATGATGTAGTTGGTAAGGGAATAAATTTAGAATCCAAAAAACTCAAACAGATAAAAGAAAATGCAAAACAGAGTGTCAGTAGAGAATTAGCAAGAATGCAAGAACAAAGTAGGATTTTTGATACAGATGCAATGCAATCCTATTTAAAAAATATGAAACCAATCGAACAAATCTTTCAGTATGTCTTTCAGGGTGATAGTGCACTTAAAATGACATCTGATGAATTAATTTATAAACTATGTCAAAATACAGCAGAATATCTGAAAGAGCGTGGAAAAACAATTGGCGTTATGGAAAATGCAGATATTCGTGAATTTTATAGTAAAATTGAAGATATCTGTAATTTTATTTCGCATTCTTTTCTGGGTTCAGAGAGTATAGCCTTAGCAAATCTATTGCACCAGGATATGAAAAGTGAGTTTAATAGTGTAAAAGCATCTATGGCATCAAAAGCTGACGTACAAAAAAGTGAACAGAATATTATTCGTGCTTTACATGAACATGAGCAACATATGCAACAAAATACTATGGGAAGTGATAGTTTAAATAGGATACAAATAACAGTACAAAAAAATAGTATAGTAGGGACGCAACCATTTAAGTACTTTGATGGTAGTGAAAAGAATCTATATGTAAAAGGTATAACATCAAAATTAAAAAAATATGCATGGATTCATATTTACGGAAAAATGTTTACAGGAAAAACTCAAACGTTAATACGTATTGCAGAAAAACTATCTACATATTTGTGGATTACAGTTAAGGAAAAAGAATTCATTAACATAAATGTACAGGAATTGAATTTGCAAGATGGTAGTGTTTTAATTTTAGATGGGATTCCTAATATCGCGAATATCGAAGTTAAGGATAAATGTTTGCAGATCTTAAAAGAATGCAAGAAAGTAAACTGTAAATTAATTTCTAGTGGATATGAAAATCTTGAAGATTATATAAGGGGATATATCAATAAAGAAGAAATTATATCTATCGAATTAAAGGGACTTGATAAAGAAGAAATTACTGAAATAATGAAAAAACATGGAGCGCCAGACAATTTGCTGAAAACTAGAGGGTATGAGAGCTTTATAGAGGTGTGTGGCTCTTTGCCGCCTGTTGTCATGGAAGTGGTGTATCGGATGGAGAGGAATGGATGGAAAATTGATGATGAAGTATTCCTGACAGTTATTTCAAGGAAGACTGTGTCGATAGAAGAACAAATGAAATTAATGTTTATTGAAGCGATAGATGATGAACAAACGAGAAGACTCTATTATCGAATGCTTTATATAAATAGACGTGTTAATAAAGCGTGGGTTGCGCAGATTGCATCTATACCGGAAGAAGTTGAAGATAGCGATAAGTGTCTCGAAAAGCTGAAAAACAGATGGATTTATCTTGAGGGAGATGATTATTATTGCTCCAATAATATATTGGAATCTTATGCTGAAGAACAATTACAGATAGAAGAAAAAAACAGTATTGATCAATATATGATACAAAATCTGAAAAAACAAGTATTAGAACCGCTAGACATCTCGAATTTGATATCCTATTTCTACAGACTAGAAGATTTTGATTCTATGGGTTGGTTTTGCATACAATTAATGGAAGAAATGATAGAACAGGAAGTAAAAAACTATTCTATACAGGTAGAATCTTTTTGGAAGGAAACACCATTGCCTGAAAAAATGTCGCTATTTATGAAATGTTTGTTAAGAGTAGTACAACTATATTTTATAGTCTGGAAAACTGATGGAGAAGTAGCAGATCTAAATGATAGATTGGAAAAAATATGGAAGTATGCGCAAGAAGATAATAAAGTATGGACTGTAATTATTTTATTTGGTATTAAGCTTGCAATGATTAATCTCAATATATCCTTGATTTTCTTTGAAAATTATATGAAGCAATGCAAGGGCAACAATATTTATGATGATGAAATTTTTCAACTAAATCAAGAACAAATAGAAAATTTAATTCCAGATTCTTTAATGAATAAATCAGCATTTTCTGTTTATAATGAGATGCTGATGCTTAATATAGATTCAATTGAGCAATTGGAGAGTTACTTTAAAATTTCTGAACAATACTTTAGTAATAAGCAGTGGATGGAACTGGAACAGATTGAGAATATAGATGCACTTTTTCAATGTATGTTGGAGAAGGTTCGTAAGAGTTGTAAAGACCAAAAAAGATTTATCAATCAATTAGATTGTTTTTTTAAAAGAATTAAGGTTGATTCATATCCAACTTTGTGGAAGAGTATTCTTCATTCAAATATGTATTGTTTGCATGTGTCTCAGGATTACGAGGGGGTAAAAAAATTATATTATTCTAAAAAATATATAATAGAGAGCAACCCTGTGTTTTTTGCGGAGATTATTGATGAAATGGCTCGTATTGCGCATGATAATAAGGATGAAAAATTAGAACGTAAAGCATTCCAATGGGAAATGAAATTACTTCCACAGGTTGTCATGAATGTAACGGGACCAATTATGATTGATTCCTGTCTTATGTATTTGAATATCTTAGATGCAGATGACGTATCAGAAATACAGCAGGTATATGAATGCATGCTGCTTATAGCTGCCAAAATACAACCACAGGAAGAATATCCCTTAATAAAGGAAAAAATGGAAGCGGAATACTGGATGAAGCTATATACTATAGGATTAATAGAGTTATATATAAAAGAATTCCTTGAATTCATAAAACGGTTAATATGTCAATATGATGTTGAAGATAGTATTCCATTAGATTGTATTCTAACGAAAATGATGCATGCTTTGGGATATATATATGGAGATTTGTTGAATAATCGTGTACCAGACAAGTTGGCAGATGGCAGTGATTATTCGAGACCTAAGCTTCGTATGTTTTGGAACGATGTTAAGGAAAATGAAATAATACCATATTGGAATCCCGAAAAACGTGAATTACTATGCCTTTTATGTGCAAAGTTTGCAGATAAATATAGACTGAGTGCCTTGGGTATGGATTTCTTTCATATGATGACACGTAAGAGGGATTTTTGGTCTAAAAATATGGAATACATGTATAGAATAGATTCTTACTTGCAATTCAAATTTTTAGAGAATCATGAATTAGATAAATTGATATATATTCTGGGTAATGAACATGAAAAACAGGAACGTCCAGAAGCGGAAACCAGAGGAGAGTTTTTCTGGATTGTTCGTGAATTGATGATTTTTTCCATTCATATTTATGAAGTATATAAAAAGAATATAGATACTGCAGTTGCTTTCTGCCAACAGATAAGTGATGAAATTCGTGAAGATTTCTATGACGAGGTCGGAAAAAGTTATTATTATGAATATAAGAAGATTTTGGGAATTATCATTAATGAGGATACGGATTTTGCATTGTTAAAACACACCTTTTATTTAGTTCAGGAAAAAAATAATTTAGCTTATATGGATTCTGTAGTATTACCATTATTACTACTACAAGCACCTGAAAAACAAATAGATATGTTAAGAAAAAATACGGTTAAAGCGATTAGAAATCTTAAATTTGATGATTTTGTGATTGATGAGAAAATAAAGATAATAGAGCAAGGTAGCTTACAAAAATAATAATTTTGAATTAGGTGAATTGAAATATCGAGTTACTAAAGATAATATATGTTCATACTATGAACTTTCATTTTCAAATGTAGCGAATGATTTAACAGGTGAAATCGTTATTGGTTCGAAATCAAGAACAACAACGGCTGATGTTGAATTTATTTTAAGTACATACGGATATAATCCAACGAAAATAGATAATTTATATGATCAGAGATGTGTTTATATCAGAAGGTCAAATTTATCTTATAGGTAATTATAAATATATTTATGCTACTGTATTCGGTCAATATTTGTGGACGAATTTGAATGGAATATTATATTTATGATTATTAGGAAAATGTGAAATAATTACTATCAAATTTTTTGAGGGGAGAAGAAATTTGGAAAAATCAAGTATTTTAATGTACACAACTGAAGACGGAATCACTAAAGTTGAAGTTACATTTGATAATGACACAGTGTGGCTCTCGTTGGATCAGATTGCAGAGCTATTTCAAAAGAATAAGTCTACAATATCCAGGCATATCAAAAATATTTTTTCAGAAGGTGAGTTATTGGCGGAAGCAACTGTTGCAAAATTTGCAACGGTTCAAAAAGAAGGAAATAGAACTGTTGAACGACAGATTGATTTCTATAATCTTGACGTGATCATTTCGGTCGGATACCGTGTAAAGTCCCTTAGAGGAACACAATTCAGAATCTGGGCCACGAATATTTTAAAAGAATATATGAAAAAGGGGTTTGCCTTAGATGATGATCGCTTGAAGAACCTTGGAGGCGGCAATTATTTTGAAGAACTAATATCACGTATCCGTGATATTAGATCTTCAGAAAAAGTATTTTGGCGAAAAGTTCTGGAAATCTATGCGACCAGTATTGACTACAATCCTAAGGCAGAAAGTTCAGTGTTGTTTTTTAAACAGGTGCAGAATAAAATGCATTGGGCAGCACATAAGCATACTGCGGCAGAGGTGATTTACCAAAGGGCAGATGCGGATAAAGATAATATGGGGCTGACTACATGGAGCGGCAACCGTATAAAACGCTCTGATGTAGAAGTGGCGAAAAATTATCTTGATGAAAAAGAGTTGGATGCACTCAATAAAATTGTCGCGGCATATTTGGATATTGCAGAGGTACATGCTTTAAATCAGGAACCAATGTATATGAAAGACTGGCTGGAGACGATTGATGATTACCTTAGGATGACCAGACGAGATATATTAACAACAAAGGGGAAAGTAACACATCAGCAAGCATTAGAGAAAGCACATTTGGAGTATGAAAAGTATAAAAGAAATCAGGAATATATATTATCTCCGGTGGAATGTCATTTTTTAGAGAGTATAGGGGAATTAGATAAGTTGGAGGGAAAAAATAATTATTAGGATTCTGACGAAAGGTTTCCACTAAGGGAGAATTATATGTTTTCGCCATTATTATTATCCACTCACCACACTGCGAGGTTTGTGTCGAATTAGTACGGACTAAAAAATAGTGGAAGTTCAAATGATATTTAAAACGAGGTGACCATTTTGCATTTAAACAATAGTGATTTAATCAGACGTCATATTTCAACTCACTCTGAACGTTCAGCTGAAGATCGTGCGGCTGTTTCAGCCTTAGAAACATTTTTGGCCTCAGATGGGAAAATTAATACTAACTTTTCCTGTGATGATAAATGGCCCAATCATGATGGTACATTTGAATTTGTTTCGAATCCTGAAATATCTAGATGTCCAGAACAAAATTTTATAGTCCAGATAAAAGGAACACATAATTATACAGAAACTAACGGCATAATTTCGTATAGTTTAAAAAGTTTAGCCTTTCCGGCATTTATCGCTAAAGAAGTAACTGCAGATCCAGGGATTTTATTTATTGTGTTAAACCCAGATGTTAGAGGAGAAAAACGCGTTTTTTGGAAATATGTATCTCCTGGTTTTATCAAATCAATAGATTTTGAAAAGAATAGCACAACAATTAAACTGAATGCTGAAGATGAGATAAAAGATACAGACGAAAGCGTTAATATATTCTGTAATAAACTCAAACGAATTATAGATTTTCATCTGTTCCTAAATAAATTAAATAAGAATAACCTCAAAAAAGAAGATGCCATAAAAATTATCGAGACTAGATGTGAGGATATATCATTAGAAATTGATAGGATCAATAATGAGAATAAATCTCGCGATAATATATCGAGAAGGATAGTGAATGGGCTATATGATTTATGTTATGCTACTTTGATTTTAAATGCAATAAATTTAGGATATACAGATGTTAATGAAAGGTTAGCATGGGAGTTATCCCAATTTAATATTGAAACCCAATATTTGAGCAAATTTTTGAAAGGTCTTAAATATATTGGCTCAAGAATTCCTGACGAAGGTCAATCCGAAAGGTTGATGTTGAAATACTATAGCTATCTTTGGGAGATTAGAAAATTTTTGAAAAATAATTTTAGTATTTTAGTACTAGAAAACCTAGAATCATTCCCTTTACATACTGATACTCTTGATACAGAGTATTATGAAATGGTAGTCTCAAGTATTGCTGCAATTGACTTATCTCCAAAGAATGTTAGAACCTCTCGATATTATATTCAAAAAAAGACACCGTTCTTTGTTAATGGGGAAAGATATTTTGAAATTACATTACAATTGGCCGGATTGTATGCAACTAAATTTAATCGGATTACTGTATATACGAAGCAGAATATATCGACCAATTATTCAATACAGATTGCATATGCTGATGCAGAAATCAATCTCTGGGGTGCAAATAGTAAAATTAAAGTAGTGACTAATTGGAAAGTATCCATAAATCCTTCATGTTTAAATAAACTGGGTAAAGTTTTGCATATAAGTACTAATTTAAACAAGAATTATGGTGAGTATACCTCATTGATGGACTTCCTTACTAAGACGGGTATCAATTTATTAGATTTAATTAATTTACATGAAAACAGGTATCAAAATGCTTTACACCAAATTTATGGTGGGACCAAAACGAATACTTTTGAGGAGGTGTTCTTTAAACTGAGAAGAGACTATGCATTATCTTCAAATAAGATGGGAAAGCACACTGTACGATATATATTACTAAATTTGCGGGAAGAGATATTAGAATCAGTACTGCCAAATACATTTGACAAAAAGTGTCTTACAGAGGAACTTTATATTACGAGCAGATGCTATCCATTTGAGAAAAAGCCCTTCATTTCAAATCTTGCTGGGAGGAAAACAAGTAAAGGCAATATAAATGATATCCTTGAAATAACTAATGGTTCTGAACAATATAATACTGTATATCCATATTTGACAATTGAAAGTCTGATATATAAAACAGGAGAATTGTATTTTGACGTGGATTCTGTGGCAAGCATGGAGAAGATTAAAAAATATAATGATAGCTTAGATGCATGGGAGTGTAGTAATGGTTTTCGAATTAATGAAGAAAATGGTTATTTATCTATCGACTCCTATGAAGCTAATACTTTATTTATACTTGAAAAATTATTAAAGCTTTCAAAAGTGTCTAATAGGGGACAACAGGAGTCAAATTCAAGATATCTTAGGGAAAGCAATTTAAAATTTGAAGATCCCTTAAAAAAGGTTGCGTTGCAAAAGGTATTTGTAAAATCTCAAGTAATGCTCATATACGGAGCGGCCGGTACGGGAAAAACTACATTGATTAATTATGTTTCAAATATGATGATGCAATCAAAGAAGCTATTTCTTACAAAAACACATACTGCTTTGCAAAATTTAAAAAGACGTATAGAGAATCCAGGTTCAGAGTCAGATTTTGTAAGTATCGATAGCTTTACAAAGATGGTTACCCTTACGGATTATGATGTGATTTTTATTGATGAATGCAGTACTATAGATAATAGAACTATGGGGAAAATGTTGGAAAAAATCGATGATGATACCCTGCTTGTTTTAGCAGGCGATATTTATCAAATTGAGTCTATCGATTTTGGTAACTGGTTTTATTATGCTAAAGATATCATTAAAACGGATGGCGCTAATGTTGAACTTTTAAACACTTGGAGGACAGAAAAAGAAGAGTTAAAGAGTTTATGGGATGGGGTTAGAAAAATTGAACCCATTATTACTGAAAAATTGGCAATAGACGGTCCGTTTTCTTCCGACATAGGAGAAGAAATATTCGTATCTAAGGATGAAGATGAGATTGTATTGTGCTTAAATTACGATGGGAAGTTTGGTTTAAACAATATGAACCTTTATTTCCAAAATGCCAATACCAAAAGTGAAGTATATTCATGGGCTGAGTGGACATTCAAAGTTGGAGATCCAATAATTTTTCTGGATACTAAGCGTTCATCCTTATTATATAACAATTTAAAAGGAAGAATTGTAGACATTTCAAAAAGCGATTCAGCAATTTTATTCACGCTTGATATAGATACAATTCTAACAGAACGGCAATGCAGGAATGAAAGTTTCGAATTCGTTGATGTTACCGATTTTGGAACGCGAATCTGTTTAGAGGTGATTGCAAGTATTGAAGAATTAGAAGATGATGAAGAAAGAGTTAAGACAATTATTCCTTTTCAAATTGCATATGCTGTTTCTATTCATAAGGCGCAAGGTTTAGAGTATAAATCTGTAAAGATAATTATCCCTTCCTATAACGCAGAAAAAATATCGCATTCTATTTTCTATACAGCAATAACTCGTGCAAAGGAAAAACTTAAGATATACTGGAGTGCTGAAACAATGCAAGATATTATAGAAAGCTTTACAAAGGAAAAAGATGAATCGTGGACGCACTCGATGATTAAGAAAAAGTTGGATTTGGAATAAATAGTAATACTGTTGGGAATTCAAATATCTAGCAGTATGCACATGCTCGGACAGATAATCGGCGTAATTTCGTCAAATAATATACATCCTTATAATTTATATTTGTCAGATTTATAAGACGTAAATCAATTGCGTAGAAAAAGTGCACATACAGGATTATTAATAAAAAATGATGTACACACAATAAAAGATATTCACCATAAGAAAAAGTAGCAATTGTAAGAGGCAAATTGCTTATAATTAATAGATATTCTTGAACATAGGATAAGAATTTGTTTGCGTTTTAGGGATGATATTATTGCTAAGAATGGAATCTTCAGAGGAAGGGCTGAGGGGGTGTTGGTACTAGTTGATCCAGCAATACCTATCTTATCCTGGGATACGAAAAGCCTCTTTAAATTTTTAAATCTCTGATATAGTTCAATGGCAGAGCAAAGGGAATATCAAAAAAGGATACGTTCTTATGCAGCAGGGAAGACCGCATGTCCGCCCAGGGCCAATTCTGCTCTGTGAACATCATTTTTATACACTCAACACATGTGGAAAGTATTGTCCTGTTGCAGAAAAAAAGTAATGCAAAATAATTAGGACATGGGGCTAGAGTGGATAAAAAAGAAATAGTTTTATTTACTGATAGCAATGTTGCATTAGAGGTACCCATTACACCGGAACAGGGCACCGTATGGTTAAAACCGAAATCAGATGGCCGAATTATTCGAGCAAGATGTAAAAACGATTGGAAAACGTATTAATAATGCTTTGAAAGAGGAATTGCTGGCTCAGACCGCAACTGTGGCAAATTTTGCGATAGTTCAAAAAGAAGGGGAAAGATCCGTAATGAGGCAGGTTGCTCACTATAATAAGGTAAAAATAAATATACAGTTAAGGCTATTAAGGAAATGCATATAACAAAGAACCTATACATTAAAAAAGTAAAGGCATAGAAAAGGCGAGGAGGTGAACTGAGTGAATAGTCAAGGTGATATTAATAGGAAATCAAATATTATTATCTACACAACAGAAGATGGTTTGGCAAAGATAGATACAACTTTTGATGGAGATACGGTCTGGCTGTCAATTGATCAGATGGCGGAGTTGTTTCAAAGAGATAGAAGCGTAATAGGCAAGCATGTGAGAAATGTTTTTAAAGAAGGAGAATTGTCCAAAGAAGCAGTATGGGCAAAATTTGCCTATACTGCGGCTGACGGAAAAGTTTATGATGTAGATTATTATAATCTTGACGTGATTATTTCGGTCGGTTATCGTGTGAAGTCAAAGCGCGGCACACAATTTAGAATATGGCATTTTAAAAGAATATATGAGAAAAGGTTTTGCGCTGGACGATGAGCGGCTGAAGAATTTGGGTGGTGGAGGCTACTTTAAAGAATTACTCGAACGTATTAGAGATATACGTGCTTCTGAGAAGGTATTTTACAGGCAAGTCTTAGAAATTTATGCTACAAGTATTGATTATGATCCGAAAGCTGAAATATCCATTCAGTTCTTTAAAAAGGTTCAGAATAAGATTCACTATGCGATTCATGGACAAACTGCAGCAGAAGTTATTTATACCAGAGCGGATGCTGAAAAAGAGTTTATGGGACTTATGACATTTGCAGGAAATCAGCCAACATTAAAGGAGGCTGTCATTGCCAAAAACTATCTGAATGAAAAAGAGCTTCGGGCGATGGGACAACTTGTTTCAGGGTATCTTGATTTTGCGGAACGTCAGGCAGAGCGGGAACAGGTAATGACTATGAGCGATTGGGCAGCGCATTTGGATCGTATACTTACAATGAGTGGCGAACAGTTACTTCAAGGAAACGGAAGTGTTACTCATAAACAAGCAGTTGATAAAGCAACGAGTGAATACAGAAAATATAAAACCAGAACCCTCAGTGATGTGGAGAAGGATTATTTGGATTCGATAAAAATATTGGAACATAAAACGGATAAGAGTTGAAAAGGTGATATTATTCACGAGTTAATAAATAAGACAAGCGAAACTCCGCCAGGGGTGAGCCACGTCTTTTAGACATCATTATTATCCACTCACCATTTAACCACAAAATATAGCGGATTTGGTAAAAACACTGTGTTTTTATAGTTGTTATTTTTAGAGATTATGGTATGCTTAAGATTATGAATTATTAGTAAAAATTATTGGAGTATTAATTACCAATATGATATCCTGACACATAAAAATATTTTTCAGAAGGTGAACTAAGCTGGGCTTCAGTTGTTGCAAATTTTGCAACAACCGGATCCGATGGAATAAGATATCATTTGGATTTTATAATCTTGATAATATCATTTCTGCTGGTTTACAGAATGTTTTGAATTTCCTGTAAATACATATTCGGAGGCAATTCATAGAAATGGAATATTTTGAACCAATTAATGAGACATCTTATTTATCCGTTCCCAATGCACCGGTATACCGTAAAATTATGCGGTGTTTTTACCGTGAATATGAGAAGATGCATTTCCAGATATACAAAGAAGATATTTTCCAGCTGCTTAAACAGGATGAGACGTTTACGGGATATACCATGGAACAGTTGATGACAGATCTGGAAGCTTTAGTCAAGTGGAAAAATCTTACTCCGATCCAGGACCCTGGAAGGGTTTATACCATAGCGGATTACAAGAATAAGCAGTATCGCTATACCATGTCAGAGTATGCGGTTGAGATTGAACGTCTCACTGTGCGTCTTGAAAATCTTTTTTTGGAATCCGGCAATTTATCCACGAATTTTTTTGTTCGGCTGGAAAAAAGCCTGCAAAAGGCAGAAGAAATAAAAGATAGCAGTCTGAAGGAGATTAATGAGTGGTGGGGATTGCTCCAGGAGGATTTTAAAAGGCTTAACCAGAATTATCAGGATTATCTGCGGGATTTCTATTCCGGAAAAACGGAACAGCTCATGAAGTCAGTGGAATTTGTAGTACATAAGGACAAGTTTATTAAGTATTTGAATGAATTTGTGCAGGAATTGCAGCGTCATTCCAAGCGGATCGAGCAAATTTTGTCAGATAATATGCTGGTGATTGAAGAATATATTCTGTCAAAAGTGATACAGAGTGAATTGGATATTCCACATGCGGTTTTGCAGCTTCATGGAAATGCAGAGCCAAGCATACGTGAAAATGTGATGGGGAAATGGAATTCTCTGAAAAACTGGTTTATAGATTCACAGGGAAATGAGTGTGAGTGCAAAAAAGTTTTGAAAATCACGAATGATGTAATAAGAAGTATTATTCAGAATGCAGCGCTGATCGTACAGCTCCAGAATGGCGGAATCAGCAGGAAGGATGATTACCGCAAGTTTTTGGAACTGTTTCTGCAATGTGAGGATTTGGAAGAGGCTCAGAAGCTATCGGCTCATGTTTTTGGAGTACAGAAAATACAGCATTTTAAGACATTGGAACCTCGCGAGGGGGAGGGTATCAATGACAGTATTTATAAGGACGAGCCTGCTGTTTTTTTGCTGAAACCTCATACAAGAGCTTATCGGGAGAAAAAAGACCGGAGAGGATTTACAGATAAGTCTTTGGAGAAATACATGCAGAGGGAGAAGTATCTGCAGAAGATCAAACGGCAGAAAGAGATTGTTATGTATTACATCAAGGATAACAAGATCACATTTTCAGAAATAGAAGAGGTTATTTCGGAGGAGACAAGGATTACATTTTTGCAGTGGATCACGCAGGCCAATATGAATTCCCGGAAAACAGGAAGGACGGAATATGGGCAGGAATATCGTTTGACGCAGACGAAGGGAAAATGTGTGTTAAGGTGCGAGGATGGAGATCTGGTTATGCCCGCGTTTGTATTGGAGTTTATAACATTATGAATGAATTCAGAACACTATTAGAGAATTTCTGGATCTGTAAGGATACAGATAAGGAAACGTATTACAGAGTGAAGAGGGATATTCCGAATTTTCAGCGCTTTATCAGGGAGCAGCTGGGCTGGAAGCTTGTTCATACGGAAAATTTGTTAAAACTAGAGAAAAGACCGGCTCATGCGGAAGCGTTTATGGGAATCGGGGAATTTATGGAGATCAGGGACTACTGTATTTTGTGTGTAGTGCTGATGTATCTGGAGGATAAAGAGGAACAGGAGCAGTTTCTTTTGTCAGAGCTGATTGATTATGTTGAAGCGCAGCTGAAATCTTATGTATCCATAGATTGGACTTCTTTTACACAGAGAAAATCCCTGGTTCGTGTTCTGCAATATATGGAGAAACTACAGATGCTCCTGGTATATGAGGGACGCAGCGAGGCCTTTGGCTCGGAGGCAGGACAGGAAGTTTTGTATGAAAATACCGGATATTCAAAGTATTTTGCAACCAGCTTTCCAACTGGCATCTCTATATTTGAATCCTGGGAGGATTTTGAAAAGACAGATTTTGAAGAATTTCAGGAAAACAGAGGCGCATTGCGCATCAACCGTGTGTATAGGCAGTTGGCGGTGTGTCCGTCTATGTACTGGGAGAACAGGGAGGACGCAGATTCGCTGTATTTAAAAAATCAGCGTCAGTGGGTTGCAAAATATATCAATGATAACATGGGAGGAAATCTGGATCTATACAAAAATATGGCATGTATCTCATTGGACGGGGACGACTGCTATGGTTCTGTTCACCCGAGAGACGCCATGCTTCCGGAGATTGTTCTTCTGGTCTGTGGGAGGATACAAAAAGAGGTTTCAGAGGGGAATTTAGAAAAGCAGGAAAATGAATGTATTTACATGACAAGGAAACGC
>ENA-OPVY01001106-OPVY01001106.1-human-gut-metagenome-genome-assembly--contig:-NODE-1106-length-15874-cov-3.472470_pt1 | contig 15874 bp, 13 predicted proteins | sample MGYA00241503_ERZ501998 | MGnify/ENA primary metagenome ERZ501998 (study PRJEB25962, sample SAMEA2042107) | human gut metagenome | biome: human gut; feature: human-associated habitat; material: faeces... | reverse complement strand
GTTCAAGCCTGGTCTATCCGATATTCTGCGGGATGATGTCCCAGAAGACGGCGGTAGTCGTACTGGCGATTCCCTATCCGGTGTGCCTGTTCCTGTTTACATTGGGACTTCCGGTCCCGGTGCTCTATGTGATGATCTTCCTGATCGGAATCACGAAGGGCATGATCACGATCATCAACAATCACGCGATCCGTCAGGTGACGGGAAGCTCCAATCAATATCTGAACCTGCTTCATATGTGGTATGCGGTGGGCGCTTTCCTGTCCCCGTTCGTTACGATGCTTCTCATGGGAGCGGGTATGAACTGGAAGACGATCCTGCGCCTCCTTGCAGTCCTCACGGTTCTCATCGTTCTTTCCTACGCCACAATGGATTACAGAAAGATCGAAAAAGAGGAAAAGAAGGAAGCAGGAGAGGAGCACAGTCAGGCAGCAGAGCCAAAAGAAAAGTTCTGGTTCTTAAAGAACGCGGGATTCCTTCTGGCAGTCGGCACGCTGTTCTTCTATATGGGCCTCGAAAACTCTGTAAACGGATGGTTTGTTACCTATTTAAAGAGCACAGGCTTTATGTCTGCAAGCCTTGCGACTGTGATGGTATCCGTGACCTGGATCATGATCATGATCGGAAGGATCGTCATTGCAAACGTCTCAAAGAGGGTGCCGCCGGCAAAGATCCTGGCGGCGATCTCCACACTGCAGTTCGTGTCGGTGTTGATCCTCGTCCTCGCGAATAACACGGCGATGGCGGTGGCAGCCCTCGTCCTCTTGGGTCTTGGAATGGCAGGCGCCTTTCCGACAACGACGGCATTTACCGGAGATCTCATGGGGAATTCCCCACTTGGAATGTCGGTGTTTACAGGGATCGGTTCCCTCGGCGGGATCCTTACCCCGCAGATCATTGGCGTCCTTGCAGATAAGCTTGGATTCCGGGCAGCGATCCTGTTTTTGGTGCTGGATGCACTTTTGCTGGCACTCTTTGGAATCGGTGCTCTGAGATACACTGCAATACAGAAAAAATAAGAAGAGAACAAGTGAGTGTGTGATAAAAAAGTCAACCGGGACGGCATAAAAACCGTTCTGAATATAAATAAGGGGTAAAAAACATATGGATATTCGTTATTCCGCAAATCAAAGAGACGTAAAACGCTACACAACCGAAGAACTTCGAGATGAGTTCCTGATTCAGGATCTCTACCATCCGGATGAGGTGGTATCCGTATACTCCCATGTGGACCGCATGGTGACACTGGGCTGCATGCCGGTGAAAGAACATGTCTCCATCGAAAAGGGGATCGACTGCTGGAAAAACTTCGGTACCCACTATTTCCTTGAGCGTCGCGAGATCGGAATCTTCAATATTGGAGGTGCCGGATCCATCACAGCGGACGGAGTGGAGTACCGTCTCGGCTATAAAGACTGCCTGTACATCACAAAAGGCACAAAGGAAGTGATCTTTTCCAGTGACAGTGAGGAGGCACCGGCAAAATTTTACATGGTGAGTGCGCCGGCTCACACGTCCTACGAGACAAAGCTGATCACCTTGAAGGATGCCGCAAAGCGCCCGCTGGGTGATGCCAATACTTCCAATAAGAGAGTCATCAACCAGTTCATTCATCCGGATGTGCTGAAAACATGCCAGCTTTCCATGGGAATGACAGCTCTGGAGCCGGGAAGTGTCTGGAACAGCATGCCGTGCCATACCCATGAGCGCCGGATGGAGATCTACATGTACTTTGAAGTCCCGGAGAATCAGGTAGTCATGCACTTTATGGGTGAACCGACTGAGACAAGACACATCGTCATGAAAAATGAAGAAGCTGTGATCAGCCCGTCCTGGAGTATCCACTGTGGAGCAGGAACCTCCAACTACACCTTTATCTGGGCTATGGGCGGAGAGAATCAGGAGTTCGACGATATGGACAACATCGCCCCGACGGATTTAAAATAAGATATCGCAGAGACGGATAAAAAAACTGATATAAATAGGAAAGGTAAGGATCAAAATGGATAAGAAGAACATGTTTTCTCTGGAAGGAAAGATTGCTCTCGTAACAGGAGGTGCCCACGGAATCGGCTTTGCCATCGCGGAGAGCTATGCAGAAGCAGGAGCAACGGTTGTGTTTAACTGCAGCAGCGAGGCGTCCTTAGAGCGCGGACTTGCCGCATACAAAGAAAAAGGGATCGATGCTCACGGTTATGTCTGCGATGTTACGGATGAGGAAGCGGTAAAGAAAATGATCGCGGATATCGAGGAGAAGATCGGAACGGTCGATATCCTTGTAAACAATGCGGGAATGATCAAAAGAATTCCGATGCATGAGATGAGCGCGGATGAGTTCCGCAAGGTTGTCGATGTTGACCTGAATGCTCCGTTCATCATGGCAAAGGCTGTCCTTCCGGGCATGATGAAAAAGAAAGCCGGTAAGATCATCAACATCTGCTCCATGATGTCTGAACTCGGAAGAGAGACTGTATCCGCATATGCAGCGGCAAAGGGCGGTTTGAAGATGCTCACAAAGAACATCGCCTCCGAGTACGGCGAGTACAACATCCAGTGCAACGGCATCGGACCGGGCTACATCGCCACATCCCAGACAGCTCCGTTAAGAGAACGTCAGGCTGACGGCTCCCGCCATCCGTTCGACCAGTTTATCATCGCGAAGACACCGGCAGCAAGATGGGGCACCGTGGAAGACCTCAAGGGACCGGCAGTGTTCCTCGCGTCCGAGGCTTCTGACTTTGTAAATGGACACATCCTCTATGTGGACGGAGGCATCCTCGCTTATATCGGAAAACAGCCGTAAAGACGGAAAAACAGATTTTATCATATAAAGACATAAGCACTGCTTGTCTTTATGTGGCCTGAAATTAGTATATTTGATAAATTTTTTCGGACGGCTTTGTTGACATTTTGGCAGAAAGCTGATATACTCAAATTACGATATTGTGAAAAATGCATAGAAACAGGCGCAAGACGGGTACATTTTTAAGATGTGCCCGTATGCGTTGAGGAAAATGTGGAATGCATTCCACAATACGAAATAACTAACTAACAAAAGTTTCTTAAGTGAAACGAAACGAAGGAGGTGCGGTAAGTATATGTGGACAGGCGGTATGACCTTTGCGGATTCGATTATCATTTCACTTGTTGGACTGTTAGTCGTATTCTCGGCACTTGCAGTGCTCGCAATCGCGGTTATCATTATCTCTAAGGTCATCGGTACATTATTTAAGGAGAGTGCGCCAAAGGCAGCTGCGGCAGTTGCAGCACCGGCTCCGGCTATCGATGAGGAATCCTATGCAGTGCTTCTCGCGGCAGTCAGTGAGGAAGCAAGATTGTCTGGAGAGCAGTTCCGTGTAACAAGTATCAAAGAACTGTAAAAAACAAAAAACCTAAAACGCAGAAAAAGGAAAGGATGTAGTAAATAACATGAAATACGTTGCAACATTAAACGGAAAAAAGTATGAAGTTGAGATCGAGAGAGTAGACGAGTACAGACCGCTTGACAGAGGCGCACAGGCTAGCGCACCGGCTCCGATCCTCGCAGCAGCACCGGCACCGAAGGCAGCTCCGGCTCCGGCAGCAGCACCGGCACCGAAGGCAGCTCCGGCACCGGCTCCGGCTCCGGCTCCAGCACCGGCAGCAGCTCCGGCAGCAGCAGGCGGACAGACAGTAGAGGCTCCGATGCCAGGTAAGATCCTTGACATCAAAGTTAAAGTTGGTGACGCAGTTGGTTACGGTCAGTGTGTAATCGTTATGGAAGCAATGAAGATGGAGACAGAGATCGTAGCTCCGGCAGCAGGAATTGTTGCATCCATCAACGTAAGCACAGGTGATTCCGTTGAGACAGGTGCAGTTCTGGTTACCTTAAACTAAGCAGGAGGTGCCACACGTGAATATACTTTCAGTTTTCGCGGAGCTGCTCGCCCAGTCAGGCTTTGCCGCAATTACCTGGCAGCAGTGCGTAATGCTCCTTGTATCCTTCGTTTTATTATATCTTGCAATCAAGAAGCAGTTTGAACCGCTCCTTCTGCTCCCGATCGCATTCGGTATGTTCCTTGCGAACCTTCCGCTTGCAGGTCTTATGAATGAGGCAGATCACTGGTATCAGTCCGGTGTGTTAAAAATTATGTACATGGGCGTTAAGTCCAGCTTATTCCCGTGCCTGATCTTCATGGCAGTCGGCGCGATGACAGACTTCGGTCCGTTGATCGCGAACCCGGTCAGCCTTCTTCTCGGTGCAGCCGCTCAGTTCGGTATCTATGTTGCATTTACACTTGCAAATGCAACAGGACTTTTCACACCGGGTGAGTGTGCAGCAATCGGTATCATCGGCGGTGCTGATGGTCCGACCGCGATCTATATCGCAAATAACCTGGCTCCGGATCTTGTAGCTCCGATCGCCGTAGCCGCGTATTCCTACATGGCTCTGATCCCGCTGATCCAGCCGCCGATCATGAAAGCTCTTACAACAAAGAAAGAGCGTCAGATCGTTATGAAGCAGTTAAGAAAAGTCAGCAAAGTCGAGAAGGTCGTATTCCCGGTATTCGTTGTTCTGTTCTGCTCCCTGCTTCTTCCGTCCGTAGCACCGCTTCTTGGTATGCTGATGCTCGGTAACCTGTTCCGTGAGTCCGGCGTTACCGGAAGACTTTCCGATACCGCACAGAACGCACTCTGCAACATCGTTACGATCATGCTCGGCACAACCGTAGGCGCTACAGCAAACGGAGAGATCTTCCTCCGTGTTCAGACACTTGCTATCATTGCGATGGGTCTTCTTGCTTTCGCATTTGCGACAGTCGGAGGTATCCTGCTTGGTAAAGTCCTGTGTGCGATCACAGGCGGCAAGATCAACCCGCTGATCGGTCCCGCAGGTGTATCCGCAGTTCCGATGGCAGCCCGTGTTTCTCAGACAGTTGGTGCGAAAGAGAACCCGACCAACTTCCTTCTGATGCACGCTATGGGTCCGAACGTAGCTGGTGTTATCGGTTCTGCAGTCGCAGCCGGTTACTTCATGCTGATGTTCAAGGCCTGATCGAAACCCTTCGAAACGGAACAAGAAGTTGAAATTCATTCCGTATCGTGGTATATTTTTACAGGAATTAAAAGCAGTTCAGGCCTGTCTGAGGAGAACAGGCAGGCCTTTTAACTGCAAATATAAATAAAGGAGGCTTTATTGTGGCTAATAAAGTTATGTCATTACACGACGCCGTAGAGAAGTACGTAAATGATAACGATGTACTCTGCCTCGGCGGATTTACAACAAACCGTAAACCGTATGCTGCTGTTTACGAGATCCTTCGTCAGGGTAAAACTGGTTTTGTAGGCTGGTCTGGTCCGGCAGGCGGAGACTGGGATGCATTAATCGGTGAGGGTCGTGTAAGAGCTTACATCAACTGCTACACAGCAAACTCTGGTTATACAAACGTTGCACGTCGTTTCCGTGCCGCAATCGAGAAAGGTGAACTTACATATGAGGACTACTCTCAGGACGTTCTTATGTTACAGCTTCACGCAGCTTCCCTTGGTCTTCCGTACCTCCCGGTAAGAATGATGCAGGGCTCCGGTCTTGTTAAATTCTGGGGTATCAGCGAAGAGAAGAGAAAAACAATGGAAGGCGTTGACAACTTAAAGTGCGTAGATATCGAGAACCCGTTTGAGCCGGGCGAGAAGCTTCTTGCTGTTCCGGTTCCGAAGCTTGACTGCGCGATTATCCATGTACAGCAGGCATCTCCGGATGGAACCTGTATCATCGAGGGTGATGAGTTCCACGATGTTGATATCGCAATCGCTGCAAAACGTACGATCGTTACCTGCGAGGAGATCGTAAGTGACGAGTTCATCCGCCGCGATCCGACAAAGACAAGAATCTTCGGTGAGTGTGTAGACGCTGTTGTTCGTGCACCGTATGGCGCTTGGCCGGCACAGTGCTACAACTACTATGATGATGATGATAAGGGACTTAAAGAGTACGATAAGGCTTCCAAGTACCTTGATGCTGAAGATGCCAAGGCACAGCTCGCAAAGGCTGCTGCAAAGGCTGAGAAGGCTGCTGCTGCTAAACCGGAAGACGAGAAGCTTGCAAAGGCTGCAGAAGTTGCAAAACAGGCTGCAGAGGATGCTGCTAACGGCACAAAGATTCCGGAGACCTTCAAGGATTACCTCCAGAAATATGTATACGGCTGCAAGGATCAGGATGATCTTCTTAATGTCCTTGGCGGCGCTCGCCTCATGAACCTTAAGAATGAGCCGCATCTTGGCTATTCTACCAGACACTAATTGAGGGAGGGAAATTCAAAAATGGCTGATTATACAAAGTATACAAAGCAGGAAATGCAGGCTTATGCCATCGCAAAAAATATTAAAGAGAACCAGATCGTTATCGTTGGTACCGGTCTTCCGTTAATCGGTGCTTCCCTTGCGAAGCGTGTGGTTTGCCCGAGCTGCCACCCGATCGTAGAGAGCGGACTTATGGACTGCTCACCGGTAGAGGTACCGCGTTCCGTAGGTGATAACCGTTTCATGGCTCACTGTGCAGTACAGTGGCCGAACGTTCGTTTCGTAGGCTTCGAGGCAAATGAGTGGCTTCATGACGCTGACCGTATGATCGCTTTCATCGGTGGCGCTCAGATCGACCCGTACGGTAACGTAAACTCCACATGTATCTTCGGTAAAGGCGACTATGTTCAGCCAACAACCCGTTTCACAGGTTCTGGCGGAGCTAACGGTATCGCTACATTCTGTAACACGATCATCATGATGCAGCACCAGAAGAGAAGATTCATGGAGCATGTTGATTACATCACAAGCTGTGGCTGGATGGACGGCCCTGGCGGACGTGAGAGAGCAGGTCTTCCGGGTAACCGCGGACCGCAGATGGTAGTTACAGATCTTGGTATCATGAAATTCGACGAAGAGACCAAGAGAATGTACCTTGCTTACTACTATCCATTCTCCTCTCCGGAAATGGTTCAGGAGAACACAGGTTTCGAGATCGATACCACAAGAGCTCAGCTTATGGAAGGTCCGGATCCGGAGATCATCCGCGTAATTCGTGAAGAGATCGACCCAGGTCAGGCATTCATCAAAGTTCCGAAGGAAACAAAGTAATCGAAACTGATTTAAAGTGAAATCATAAATGCCGCGGTCAGCGGCTGACAAAATCCGCTGACCGCCGCGATCGCGTATATAAGGAGGAAGAACATGGGCTACTTTTCCATGCCGAAATATTTCCAGAACATGCCTACCGTTGGTAAGGCATTAGTTAATCCGAATGCGGAAAACGAGACAGAGATCAAAGAGATCGAGAAGCAGATCCACGACAAAGTTACTGAGATCCTTGCTGCCGGTATCACAACAGAAGAGAAGTTAAACGAGCGTGGCCAGTTATCCGCAATGCAGCGTATCAACGCTCTTGTAGATGAAGGAACCTTCTGCCCGTTAAACAGCCTTTTCAACCCGAACGACAATAAGATGGGTTCCACAAACATCATCAACGGTCTCGGATGTGTAAATGGCAAATGGGTTTACATTATCGCTTCCGATAACAAGAAGATGGCTGGTACATGGGAACCGGGCCAGGCAGAGAACCTGATCCGCTGCTCCGATGCCGCTAAGATGTTAAATCTTCCGTTAATCTACTTATTAAACTGCGCAGGCGTAGACTTCCCGTATCAGGATCAGGTTTACCCGAACAGACGCGGCGGCGGTACTCCGTTCTTCCGTAATGCTGAGTTAAACCAGTTAGGTATTCCGGTAATCGTAGGTATCTACGGTACAAACCCGGCCGGCGGCGGATACCACAGCATTTCCCCGACAATCCTGATTGCACACAGCCAGGCTAACATGGCAGTCGGCGGTGCTGGTATTCTTTCCGGTATGAACCCGAAGGGATATATCGACGAGGAAGCTGCTGAGCAGATCGTTGCTGCTCAGATCGAGAACAGCAAGAAGCACGTTCCGGCTCCGGGTTCCGTTCCGATCCACTATGATGAAACAGGATTCTTCCGTGAGGTTTACGAGAACGACTACGGCGTAATCGAAGGCATCAAGAAGTACATCAGTTACCTTCCGGCATACAACCTCGAGTTCTTCCGTGTTGATGATCCGCAGTCTCCGGTACTTCCGGCAGATGACCTTTACAGCATCATCCCGATGAACGGAAAACGTCCGTACGACATCTACGATGTAATCGGCCGTCTCTTTGATGGTTCTCAGTTATACGAGTACAAGAAGGGCTATGGTCCGGAGATGGTAACAGGTCTTGCAAAGGTTAACGGACTTTTAGTTGGTGTGATCGCGAATACTCAGGGTCTTCTTATGAACTATCCGGAATACAAGCAGAACTCCGTTGGTATCGGCGGAAAGCTGTATCGTCAGGGTCTCATCAAGATGAACGAGTTCGTAACCTTATGTGCTCGTGACCGTATTCCGCTGATCTGGTTACAGGATACAACAGGTATCGATGTAGGCGACGAAGCAGAGAAGGCTGAGTTACTTGGTTTAGGTCAGTCCCTGATCTACTCCATCGAGAACTCCAAGCTTCCGTCTCTCGAAATTACTCTTCGTAAGGCAAGCGCTGCTGCTCACTATGTACTTGGTGGACCGCAGGGTAACAATACAAACGTATACTCCCTTGGTACAGCTGCATGTGAGTACTATGTAATGCCGGGTGAAACCGCTGCAAACGCTATGTACTCCAGAAAGCTTGTTAAGGCAAGCAAGGCAGGAGAGGATCTCACTCCGATCATCAAGAAGATGAACGATATGATCCAGCTGTATCATGATAAGTCCCGTCCGGCATACTGCGCTAAGGTTGGTATGGTAGATGAGATCGTTGACATGACAGATATCCGTCCGTACATTCAGGCATTTACAGAGGCTGCTTACCAGAATCCGAAGTCTATCTGCCCGATGCACCAGATGGTAACACCGCGTGCAATCCGCGAGTGGAACGACGCTCACAAGGCTTGATTTTGACTGAAGGATAGAGTAAAATGATATGTATCCAGGCCGGGGGAGTCTTTCTCTGGCCTGGATATACTGGCATAACAAAGCTAGTTTCATTTTACATTTTCAGTATACCCGGAGGTTATTATGAGTGCAATTTACACCCTGGGAATTGACGTTGGATCCACGGCTTCCAAATGCATTATGCTTAAGGATGGCCAGGAGATCGTAGCGAAATCCCTGATCGATGTAGGTGCAGGTACCAGCGGCCCCCAGCGCGCGATCGACGCAGTGCTGGAAAACGCAGGCATGAAAAAAGAGGATGTGGCTTTTACCCTGGCAACAGGTTATGGCCGTAATTCCTTAATGAATTTTGCAGACAAACAGATGAGTGAGTTATCCTGCCACGCAAGGGGAGCTTACTTCCTGTTTCCTGACGTTCATACCGTCATTGATATCGGCGGTCAGGACGTTAAGGTCCTTCATATTGATAACGGTGCAATGACCAATTTCCAGATGAACGATAAGTGTGCTGCCGGAACCGGAAGATTTCTGGATGTTATGGCAGGCGTTCTTGAGGTTAAGGTCCAGGATCTGGGACATCTTGATTCCCTGTCCAAGAAGAGAGTGGAGATCAGCTCCACATGTACCGTGTTTGCGGAGAGTGAGGTTATCAGCCAGCTGTCGATGGGAACCGATAAGTGCGATATTATCGCGGGTATCCACCGCTCCGTGGCTCACCGTGTCACTGGACTCGCCCATAGGATCGGAGTTGTTCCGGCACTCGTTATGACTGGCGGAGTTGCTCAGAACGAGGGTGTAGTCAAGGCTCTTCAGAATGAGCTTGGTTGTGAGATCCACAGATCTCCTCTGACACAGTATAACGGTGCGCTTGGTGCAGCTTTATATGCATATCAGGCAGCAAGCCGCCGCGCATAATCATTATTAGTTTATGCAGATCTATGGCTGTAAATAACATAAGCAGCCATGTTTGATAAGAAATGGAGGATATTTATTATGGCAAAGCAGGTTAGCCCTGGTGTTCTTGCGCTGCGTAAAGTCGTAGATGACGTTCATAAAGACGCGCGCGAAGCCAAAAAGAGAGGCGAGTTAGTTGGTTGGTCTTCTTCCAAATTCCCGTGCGAGCTCGCAGCAGCATTTGATTTAAACGTTATGTACCCGGAGAACCAGGCAGCTGGTATCGCAGCAAACCGTTACGGTGAGCTTATGTGTCAGGCAGCTGAGGATCTTGGTTACGACAACGATATCTGTGGATACGCACGTATCAGCCTTGCTTACGCAGACGGTGTCCGTGTAGCACGTAAGTTTGATCCGGAGACAGGTGAGTACATCATCGACCCGAGCACAGGTAAGCCGTTAAAGGACGCAGACGGAAACGTAGTGATCGATGAGGCAACAGGCAAGCCGAAAAAAGATCCGAAGACTCAGACTCCGTATCTTGAGCTTGTAAACCTTCTTGAGCTTGAAAAGCTTCCGGATGGACCGGATAAAGAGCGCCGTATTGCAGCGATCTCCCCGATCCGTCAGATGCAGATCCCGCAGCCGGATTTCGTTCTTTGCTGCAACAACATCTGTAACTGTATGACAAAGTGGTATGAGAACATCGCCCGTATGTGCAATGTTCCGCTTATCATGATCGATATCCCGTACAACAACACTGTAGAAGTTGCTGATCAGAATGTTCGCTATGTTCGTGGACAGTTTGATAAGGCAATCAAGCAGTTAGAGGAACTCACAGGCAAGAAGTTCGACGAGAAGAAGTTCGAGCATGCATGTGAGAACGCAAACCGTACAGCAAAGGCATGGTTAAAAGTCTGTGATTACTTACAGTACAAACCGGCTCCGTACAGTGGTTTCGACCTGTTCAACCATATGGCTGACGTTGTAACCGCACGTGCAAGAGTTGAGGCTGCTGAGGCATTTGAGCAGTTAGCAAAAGACCTTGACGAGACGATCGCTAAGGGCGAGACAACAACTCCGTTCCCGGAGAAATACCGTGTAATGTTCGAGGGTATTCCGTGCTGGCCGAAGCTTCCGGCACTGTTCAAACCGTTAAAGGCTAACGGCGTCAACGTAACAGCAGTTGTATACGCACCGGCATTCGGTTTCGTATATAATGGTCTGGATGAGATGGCACGTGCTTACTACAAAGCACCGAACTCTGTATGTATCGAGCAGGGTGTTGCATGGCGTGAAGGCATCTGCCGCGACAACAAGGTAGATGGCGTTCTCGTTCACTACAACAGAAGCTGTAAGCCGTGGTCCGGTTACATGGCTGAGATGCAGCGTCGCTTCACTAAGGATCTTGGCATCCCGTGCGCAGGATTCGATGGTGACCAGGCTGACCCGCGTAACTTCAATGCCGCTCAGTACGAGACTAGAGTACAGGGTCTTGTTGAGGCTATGGAAGCAAACATCCAGGCAAAGGAGGCTAAATAGACCATGAGTATCAACGCATTATTAGACGAATTTAAAGTAAAAGCTGCAACTCCGAAACAGCAGCTTGCTGAATATAAAGCACAGGGCAAGAAGGTCATCGGCGTTCTCCCGTACTACGCTCCGGAAGAGCTTGTATATGCTGCAGGCATGGTTCCGATGGGAATCTGGGGCTCCAACAACAAGACAATCAGCCGTGCAAAAGAGTACTGTGCAACATTCTACTGCACAATCGCTCAGCTCGCACTTGAGATGCTCCTTGACGGAACAATGGATCAGTTAGACGGAATCATCACACCAACAATCTGTGATACATTACGTCCGATGAGCCAGAACTTCCGTGTTGCTATGGGCGACAAGATGAAAGTTATCTTCCTTGCTCATCCGCAGAACCGTTTCGAAGAGTTCGGACTTAAGTTCTGTGAGGAGGAGTACGCAAACGTTAAGGCTGATCTTGAGGAAGTATGTGGCCACGAGATCACCAACGATGCGATCCTTGACGCAATTAAGGTTTACAACAAGAGCCGTGCAGCCCGCCGTGAGTTCGTAAAACTCGCTAACGAGCACTGCGACGTTGTAACTCCTACAAAGCGTTCCGCAGTATTAAAGGCATTCTTCTTCATGGAGAAACCGGAATACACTGCAAAACTTGAGGAGTTAAACAAAGAGCTTGCAGCTCTTCCGGTATGTGACTGGAAGGGAACAAAGGTTGTTACATCCGGTATCATCGTTGACAACCCGAAGCTTCTTGAGATCTTCGAGAACAACAACATCGCGATCGCAGCTGATGATGTTGCTCATGAGAGCCGTTCCTTCCGTACAGATGTTCCGGAGGACGAGCAGGATGCTCTCAGAGCTCTTGCAAAACAGTTTGCAAACATGGATTACGATATCCTTCTTTATGATCCGCAGTCTTCCAAGAACCGCCGTGGCGAGTTCGTAGCTGACATGGTTAAGAAGAGCGGCGCTCAGGGTCTTGTACTCTTCATGCAGCAGTTCTGTGATCCGGAGGAGATGGAGTATCCGTACCTCAAGAAAGCTCTCGACAACGCAGGTATCCCGCACATCAAACTTGGTGTTGACCAGCAGATGAGAGACTTCGGACAGGCTGCAACTGCTATCGAGGCATTTGCGGATGTTCTTGAGATGAGAAAGTAAATAATTCATAATAAATAGGGGCAGGCGTTCCTGTTTCTTAGTGTTCACGCGGAGTCAGGCGAAAAACCGCCGTACCGAACATGATTTCCTTTCGGGGAGATCGTGGAGGTGCGGCGGTTTTTTCTGTTTTATGGGATGCTGTGTCATAGTGGCTCCGGGTACGCGCAGGACCGTCTCCTGCCCCGGATGCTGGTGGATTCCAGGGGCGGTTCCTCTAAGCTCCCGAAAGAATGCTAAGGGCGGAGAACAGGGGACACAACTCGCCTGCGGCTCAAACAAGTGTCCCCTGTCCTCCAACGCATTCTCCCGGAAGCCAAGAGGAAGCCATGCCCCTGAAATCAGGCACCCGGGTCCGGAGATGGTCCTGCGCTGGGGGATGGAGGGAGCGAGGGGGAAAGAGAGAATGTTTGGCGTTTGTGGCGGAAATGTGGCGAATGCGGTATACTTTGGGGGAGTTAGGTGGTATACTGGTTTTATGTGACGGAATTTTGAGGTCCGTCAGGAAAAGTGGAGGAAACGATATGAGAAAGTGGAAGAGTTGTCTGCTTCTGGCAGTGGGCATGGCGGTGGCTTTGTCAACGGCAGCGATGGCGAGCCAGGTGAAGACGGGAGATATTGTTACAGTTGAAGTGAAGAATAAACCAGGCGGGGTACTGCAGGTATATTATGAAGAAGATGGCAGACGTGTATATCTCCCGATAGGAGAAAAAGTGCAGCTTCCCAAAGGAACTAAGTTAACAGGAGTCAAAAACGAGAAATATCTACATTAAAGAAAAAGGAAAAGAAGAATGCAATTATCCTGTACTTAATGAAAACGGAGATACTTGGATCGATTGGACAGTTAACAATGATTGTACATTGGAAGCTGAATACATTGCGGAGCAGGAGATTTATGATGAGGGAGATGAAGTAACTGAGGTCCCGAATGAGTTAAGACCATATAATATTAGTGCAAAATCTCAGAGATATGCAGGTCCGCAGGTTGCAGAAGTAAATCTTATTGCGAGAAAGGGAACACAGGTTTTAGACTTACAAGACGTGCCTGAAGTTGGCTTAGGGTATATATCAAGAACAAATTCTAGTCGAAGAGATGACAGTGATTTGTTTACGATAGAGGGCTCTCAAATTCGATCTTTGGATGAGCTTCCAGTAGGAAATTATAGTGTTTGGTACCATTATAAAACGCGGGATACTAATTCATGGTATATGAATAAGCATATTACAATTAGAATAGGGAAAACTGTAAATGCGGCGTTACATCTGGGAAAATATTTAGATGATGAAAATGAAATTGAATATTCTGATGCGGAACATTATCCTATTTGGAATGATGAAAGCGAGGGAATCACGAGCAGTATATTTGATGGATTGACAACAACGACAGCAGATATTATTGACAGATATGAGAATGGAGAAAATTTTAGAGAGAAGTTTACGGTTTTTGGATTTGAACCGACAGGAAAATACATGGATGGTAAAGGAGAAATTATTGATCCAGAGAATCCTAAACTGTTAAAGGATGCGACAGATTCCGTGGCTTTTTATCTTGTTCCAGAATTGAAAAAGGGAGATGTAAGATATGAGCCGACATCCATTAATGTGATACCAGATGATGAAATAATTACAACGTATTACAATTCATGGGTAGAGAAAAATGGTAAGTTATTCTATTATAATGAATCTGGTGAGTTAGCATATAATGAATGGACATATCGTGGTGGAGAACTTGTGTTCTGCGATGAGTTAGGTGCTCTTGTGACGGATGGAATTGCAGGTGATCCAACTGATGAAGAGGGATTATGGTATGTCGATACTAAGGGACATCGGACTAATTTCACTGGAGAAAAGACGATCGGTATGATGAAATATACGATCGAAAATGGCAAGGTTGAGAAGAAGGAAGTCGTTAAAGTAGAGACTCCATCAAATGCTGTTGAAGTGAAGAACTTAGTGGATGGACTTAGAATTTATGCAGATGATGACATCGTCTTAAGTGAAGGAGAAAAGAGTGTATTAGTTGATAAACTTGCGGATGGATTGAGTCTGTTAAATTCTGATTAGAAAAATGCACTGCATGATACAGTAATTGAAAAAGCTGATGAGGCGTTAAAGTCAGTTTATGGAGAAGATAAGGCAGATGTGATTTGCGAAAATGAAAGCGGAGAGGGCGAAGGTTTTGGCGAAATTTCTCCAAAAGGATTGCTTGCAGCTGCAGGTTTAAATTCCCAAAATGATGATAATGTAACGCTTAAGATTACTAGAACTGACAGTAACGCGGCCATGAAATTCGACGCAAAGCTTTACGTCGGCGACAGCGAGGATCCGACTCAGTTAAAGAGCCCGGTTATCCTTGATATTGAGATTCCGGAAGATGTTCAGAAGCTGTATTCCAAGTATGGATATACTTATAAGCTTGTCCATGTGGGAGACGGAAAAACAGAGTCGGTAGGAGATGGTGAGACGAAGAATGGTCTTTCCCTTGAGCTTTCCCAGGATATGACATCCATGAGAATCCGCACAAATTCCTTCAGTACCTTTGAGTTACAGGCCGTGAGAAAGACTTCTGATGACGGCACAGTAACTCCGGGTGAGCCGGAAAAGCCTGCAAAACCGAGTGAGCCGGAGAACCCGACAAAGCCGGAAGATCCGAGCAAGCCAACAACTCCGGAGACCCCGAATAAGCCGAATAAGGGAAACAGCAGTTCTTCCGACCGCGATGATTCCGATTCTTCCAGCAGTGGAAGCTCCTACAGAAGAACAAAGAGCAGCCCATCCGGCCAGTGGGTTCAGGACGCAAAGGGCTGGTGGTATCGCAGAGCAGACGGTTCCTGGCCGAAGAGTCAGTGGATCGAGCTGGGATGGAATGGCGTGAACGGCTGGTACTATTTTAATGAGAGCGGCTATATGGTAACTGGATGGAGAGAGGATGGCGGTTATACGTACTATCTGAATCCGGTTTCTGACGGTACGAGAGGTCAGATGCTTACAGGATGGCATCAGATCGACAGCATCTGGTACTACTTTAATAAACTGACAGGTGGTCCACAGGGATCTCTTGTAAAGAACGCGACGACACCGGACGGCTATAAGGTCGGTGCAGATGGTGCATGGCTCCAATAAAAAAATAATCATGTTTGGAAAGGTCCGTTATAAGGGGAAACTCTTGTGGCGGATCTTTTTTAGTGGTTTCTTTGTGGGAAATGTGTTAGAATAGATTGGAAAGAGCCGCGAAATAAGAGATAGAATAATAAAAATCGTAACTATTCAGTACCTTCATAGTTACACGCAAAAATCCATTCCAGATCAGCTT
>ENA-OPVY01001099-OPVY01001099.1-human-gut-metagenome-genome-assembly--contig:-NODE-1099-length-15992-cov-3.367949_pt1 | contig 15992 bp, 20 predicted proteins | sample MGYA00241503_ERZ501998 | MGnify/ENA primary metagenome ERZ501998 (study PRJEB25962, sample SAMEA2042107) | human gut metagenome | biome: human gut; feature: human-associated habitat; material: faeces... | reverse complement strand
ATCAAAAAATCCGGACAGGGTGTTCATAATTTATTCATTCATGCGTTTGTCGTGATTTGGGACTGGGTAGACCAGACATTTAATACACCGGTTATTGAAGATGGAACATGGGACGGAGAGACAACCTATTGGGGATATGACGGCGATTGGAATACGGGAGAGTATTAGACATGGAAGTCAGGAAATGCTGATTTTTGTGTAAATGGCATTATCTCAGCAGATCGTACAGTGCAGCCGGAAGCTTATGAGGTAAAGCGGATTTATCAGGCGCTGCAGATGAGTATGTCAGATGAAGCTGCACAGACGATTTCCATCAGTAACGAATATACAGATACAAATGCGAATGAATATAAGATGCTGTGGAATTTAGAAAAAGACGGAAGGATTATCCAAGAGGGAGAAATAGCAGATGTCAATATCGAACCGCTTACAAAGAAAGAAGTGAAGATTCCGTATGTAATTCCGGAAAATGCAAAAGAGGGAGAAGAATACTTCTTAAACGTTTCATTTGTGTTGCAGGATGATACAGCATGGGGAAAAGCGGGAGATGCAGTTGCAGAACAGCAGTTTGATTTAGACTTCGAGAAGGAAGCAGCAGAACGAGCGTTGGATACAGAGTCAATGCAACCGTTTGGCGAATCTGCGGTAACAGAAAATGAGAAGGAAGTGTCTGTGAAACAAGATGACTGGTCTGTGACATTTAATAAAGAAAAAGGAAGCCTTTCTTCGTTTAAAGTGAATGGAAAAGAGCTGATTGCAGAAGAGCTTTTGCCAAACTACTGGAGAGCATACACGGATAATGATAAAAAGGAGTCTGTAGACGGAAATTGGAAAAAAGCAAATGAGAATGCAAAAATAGATGGTGTTTCTGTGGTTAAAACTGAGAAAGCAGTCTATGTGACAATAGACCGTACATTGCCGGAATGTTCAAATTCAAAAGACAGTATGACCTATACCATTTATTCTTCCGGTGATGTATTTGTGAAAAGTACATTGATTCCGGCAACCGGAATGGGAGATTTGCTGAGAGTGGGCAACAGAGTACAGCTTGATGAAAGTCTTGAAAATATGACGTGGTATGGACGGGGAGAGTCTGACAGCTATAGTGACCTAAAGACAGGATATGATGTTGGAGTTTATGAAAGTACAGTGACGGATCAGTTTGTGAACTATGTTTATCCGCAGGAAACAGGGAATAAGACAGATGTTCGCTTTATGGCATTGACCGATGAGGAGGGGAATGGTCTGTTAGTTGATGCGACGGATCATTTGCTTGAGATGAGCGCATTGCATTATACCCAGGAGGACTTGCAGCAGGCAGCTCATCCGTATCAATTGAAGGGCACAAAAAATACTGTTTTGACAATTGATTACGCCCAAATGGGACTTGGAACGGCAAGCTGTGGTCCGGCTACACTTTCACAGTATCGTTTGCCGGGCTCTGAAACCTATACCTATACGTATCATCTAAAACCACTTTCAGGCGAAACAAAAGAGCAGATGACAGAAGAAAGTAAAGTGACAGTTGACGATGCAACAAAGCTTCTTTCAGCAATCCAGGTCGGAGGAAAAGAATTGCCAGGATTTAACAATGAAGTGACATCTTATACATATGATGCATATGGAATGGAAGGAGAAGTGCCGCAGGTAACGGTAACGAAAGCTTCTGAGAATGTGACAGTTGAGATTGCTCAGGCCGATAAAATTCCAGGCATTGCAACAGTGAAGGCAACTGCTGAGAATGGTTACACAAGAAACTATACAATCCAGATGGAAGTCAGCAAGGAAATATTATTGACAGATATTGGTTATGACACAAAGAAAAGTACATCAGGGTATGCCGGAATTCATGTGAATGAAGATAATGGAGGCACAGCGCTTGATCTTTGGGTAGATGGCAAACGTAAGACATTTGCAACAGGGTATGGAGTGAATGCGGAATCCAGCTTGTATTTTGACATTTCTGATCTGAATGTGTCGAGATTGCAGGTGTACGGCGGTATTGATTGCCATAAGGATAAATCGAAGGATGGTGTGGAACTGGCTGTTATTGTAGACGGAAAAGAAGTGGAACGCTCAAAGGTTCTCAAGCATAAGCAAGATGCACATTATTTTGATATTGATGTCAAAGGTGCGAAAGAGATTGTATTGTATGCAGATATGCTGGAGGATAACGGACACGATATGGTTACATGGGGAGACCCAAAACTTGTCAAAGAAGATGAAACTTCAGAAAAGGTGAAATTTGAACTGAAAGATGACGTGCCGGTAAAAATCGATGACGAAAATCGGGTTTTATATGGAATCACATCGGGAACTACCGCGGCGGAGCTGAAAGAGATGTTCAAAGAAATTCCAGATGCAACAATCGCGATGGCGGAGGCTATGGGCGGAGAACAGTCTGACACTTCCCCGGCGGCAACCGGATACAAGCTTACTCTTTCCGTGGGAGGAAGTATTAAGGATACATTGACATTGGCTGTCAACGGAGATATCGACGGAAGTGCAGATGGATTAGTTACTTCTGCGGATGTAGCTGCAATGGAGCGTTATCTTGCAGGGGAAGAGGCAGATATCCTTTATGTGCGTGCAGGAGATTTGGATGAAGATGAGAAGCTTACAGAAAATGATTTGAAACTATTGAAAGAACTTGCGGGAGAGAAGCCGGAAATAATTCCTGTGACCAAGCTTACAATAACAGATATTCCAGAGAGTGTAAATGCAGGCGATACATTCCAGATTCATGTATTGGCAGAGCCTGAAAACGCAACAGACAAAGGTGTAGTATTTGAAAGCTCGAATCCGGAGGTATTGCGGATAGATGAGAGTGGCACAGTGCGTGCAATAAGCAATGGTTCGGCAACAATTACAGCTGCTGCCAAAGATGGTTCGGGTATTGAGACGTCCTCAGACATTGTGGTTGGAGAAGAGCTGCTTGGGTTAGAATTATACTATCTGACCGGAGACGGTGTGGAAGGTGCAATGGAGCCGGGTGAGAATTATCACGTACTGAAATATAAAGAGGCTGTATCAGGATGGGGCGGTGTCCATATCAATAAAGCGGATACGGGAACGAGTGCATCTAAAACAGATATCAGTATGAAAATTGATGATATTCAGACAACTTTTTCAAAGGGAATCAGCGCCAATACAAATGCAAAAATCACATATGATCTGACTCAGGTTTCCGGCTCGAAAAAATATTTCCAGACATGGGTCGGTATTGATTATATTAAATCCGGAAAGACAGGGCGAGACGGTGCAAGATTCCTCGTTTATAAAGAGGAGATAGCGGAAGAGAATTTGTTGTATGACTCTAGTATTATAAAACAACAGGATTCTGCAAAATTTGTCAATTTAGATGTTACGGATGTCAAACAACTGATTCTTGTTGCGGATCAGGTTCAGAATAAGAATGATGATTGCGTGGACTGGGCAGATGCCAAAATTTATGTGGAATCAAAGCAGGAAGCAGATAAAGAATTCCTTGCTGCGACAATCGAGTATGCAAAGAGTCAAAAGGAAAAAGAAGAATATCAATATGTTGTTCCGGCAGTGAAAGAATTATTTGAAAAAGCGTTAGAAGAAGCGGAACGAGTGAATGCAGATTCGAACGCAGAGCAAAAAGCTGTTGACAAAGCAGCGGAAGAGCTTTTGAAAATGATACATCATCTTTCCTTCACAGGTCAGACAGATAATTTAAAAGCTTTGGTAGAAATTGCAAAAGGTTATGATGAGAAAATTTACACAGAAGACAGCTGGAAAATGTTCTCGGATGCATTGGCAATGGCGGAAAAAGTTCTTTCGAATGAGAATGCACTTCAGGATGAAATTGACGCTGCATGCGACGCACTCCAAAAAGCGATGGATGGGCTGGAAGTAAAACCGGTAGATAAAAGGAAATTGGAAAAGCTTATAAAATATGCAGAATCGTATGAGGCGAAAATTGAAGAGTATACACCACAGACAGCGGCAATTTTTAAAGACGCAATGGTAGCAGCTAGAACGGTACTCGAAGATGAAAAAGCAAGTCAAGCTGTAATTGATCAGACATATGCAAATCTTCAAAAAGCACTATTTGATTTAAGAGAAATACCTGATAAGAGTAAATTGGAGGAATTACTTCAAAAAGCGGAAGAAATAGATCTTAGTATTTACACAGAGGAAAGTGCAGACGCGTTTAAAGCGGTTCTTGCGGAAGCGGCAATTGTATATGAAAATCAGGAGGCGGATCAGGAAACTGTAAATGCAATAGTAGGAAAACTTCAGACAGCGATGGAAAATTTGGAAGAGAAAAAGCCGGATACGGAAGTGGACAAACAGGCGTTGCAGAGTGTTATTACAGAGGCGGAAACGCTGATGAAAGAAAATTATACAGAAGAGAGTTGGTCTGCGTTCCAGGAAGCATTCAAAGAGGCGAAGTTGGTGAATGAAAATGCAGATGCAGATCAAAATACGGTTGAACAGGTGACAAAAGCGCTTCAAAAAGCGATAGCTGAATTGAAAGAAAAGGAAGAAAAAACGCCGGTCGAAGAAGAAAAATCGGAGGAAACAGTACCAAACAGCACAACTCAAAATGTAACCGAGAACGAGAAAAAAGAGAATTCGGAAGCGGCAAAAACAAGTGATACACAGATGCCGTTTACAGTGACATGTGTGATGGTGATTTCCGTGATGGGAATAGCTTTTGTCGGACGTAGAAGAAAGACGAGAGAATAAAGTGAAAAGCAGGAGAAGCTCTGCTAGAGAAAGGTAAAAAATCAAGGTGTCAAGAAAAAAAGCTTGACACCTTATTTAAAATCGTTTATGATAGCAAAGGTGATGAAAATGAATGAGATTCTAGAACAGGCACTATTATATGATTTTTATGGTGAACTGCTTACCAGTCACCAAAAAGAAATATACGAGCAATTCGTATTGGAGGATTTATCTCTGAGTGAGATTGCGGAAGATGCAGGAATCAGCAGACAGGGTGTGCATGACCTGATTAAACGTTGCAACAAGACGCTGGAAGGTTATGAAGCAAAACTGCATTTGGTGGAAAAGTTCCTGTCAATCAAAGAAAAGGTTCACCGCATGAATGAGCTTTTGGAAAAGGAAGATGTAAGAAACAGCGGGGAAGACCAATTGATACAGGAAATCAGAAAGATTTCAGGAGAGATAATAGAGGAGTTATAATATGGCATTTGACAGTTTATCAGAAAAACTACAGAATGTATTCAAAAATCTTCGGAGCAAGGGACGTTTGACGGAGAATGATGTCAAGGCGGCGCTCAAAGAAGTGAAGATGGCTCTCTTAGAAGCAGATGTTAATTTTAAAGTAGTGAAAGGCTTTGTGAAGGATGTTCAGGAACGTGCAATAGGACAGGACGTTATGAATGGACTGAATCCGGGGCAGATGGTAATCAAGATCGTAAATGAAGAGTTGATTAAGCTGATGGGCTCTGAGACGACAGAGATTAAGCTGGAACCTGGACAGGCGACAACTGTGATTATGATGGCGGGTCTGCAAGGTGCCGGTAAGACGACAACAACTGCTAAGATTGCCGGAAAGTTAAAATTAAAAGGGAAAAAGCCATTGTTGGTAGCGTGTGATGTGTACAGACCGGCTGCAATCAAGCAGCTGCAGATTAACGGTGAGAAGCAGGGTGTGGAAGTATTCTCTATGGGAGAAAATCATAAACCGGCGAATATCGCCAAGGCAGCTTTGGAACATGCGGCTAAGAATGGTAACAATATAGTAATTTTAGATACGGCGGGTCGACTTCATATTGATGAAGATATGATGGCAGAGCTGCAGGAGATTAAAGAAACTGTGACGGTGCATCAGACGATTTTAGTTGTGGATGCCATGACCGGACAAGATGCGGTCAATGTGGCGAGCAGTTTCAATGAGAAAATCGGAATTGACGGTGTAATTGTAACAAAGTTAGATGGTGATACAAGAGGTGGTGCTGCACTTTCCATCAAAGCAGTTACCGGAAAACCGATTCTTTATGTTGGTATGGGTGAAAAGCTTTCCGATTTGGAACAGTTTTATCCAGATAGAATGGCTTCCCGTATATTGGGTATGGGAGATGTCTTGAGTCTGATCGAGAAGGTCGGAGAGGATATTGACGAAGAGAAAGCCAAAGAGATGTCGCAGAAGTTGAAAAAAGCACAGTTCGATTTTGAAGATTACCTTGAGAGTATGAAGCAGATGAAGAAGATGGGTGGCCTTGCGAACATCATGAGTATGATGCCGGGACTTGGCGGAGCTAAGATGAAAGACATTGATTCAGAAGAGAGTGAGAAAAAGATGGCGCAGATTGAGTCCATTATCTACTCGATGACGATCAAAGAACGCCGGAATCCGGATATTTTAAATCCATCCAGAAAGCGCAGAATTGCGAAAGGCGCAGGGGTGGACATCAGTGAAGTGAACCGGCTCGTGAAGCAGTTTGAGCAGTCTAAGAAGATGATGAAACAGCTTCCGGGTATGATGGGTGGCATTGGTGGTAAGAAAGGAAAGTTCAGACTTCCTTTTTAACACATAGATAAAAAAGAAAAAGAAAGTTAAAAGAAGAGGTGACTACAAATGGCAGTAAAAATTAGATTAAAAAGAATGGGACAGAAAAAAGCTCCTTTTTACAGAATCGTTGTTGCAGATGCAAGATCTCCAAGAGATGGTAAATTTATCGAAGAAATCGGTACTTACGATCCAAATCAGGAACCAAGCGTATTCAAAGTAGACGAAGAAGCAGCTAAAAAATGGTTAAACAACGGAGCTCAGCCAACAGAAATGGTTGGTAAGATTTTCAAAGCAGCTGGTATTGAAAAATAGGCTGTACCACGGAGGTGGGTGTAATGAAGGAATTAGTAGAAGTAATTACAAAAGCATTAGTAGATGATCCGGAAAGCGTTGTCGTTACGGAAAAAGTGGAAGGAAAAACTATTATCGTTGAAGTGCGTGTGGCAGATTCTGACATGGGAAAAGTAATCGGCAAGCAAGGAAGAATCGCGAAAGCAATTCGCTCCGTCGTAAAGGCAGCGGCTGCTAAAGAAGATAAAAAAGTAATCGTAGACATCGCGTAATTGCGGTGTCTATTTTATCATAAAACGTAGAGTGGAAAGGAGAATTTCATGGAGCAGTTATTGCAGGTGGGAGTGATTTCCTCCACACACGGTGTGCGTGGAGAAGTAAAAGTATTTCCGACAACTGACGATGTGAAACGATTTAAAAAGTTAAAAAAAGTAATTTTGGATACAGGAAAAGAACAATTGCCGTTGGAAATTGAAGGAGTTAAATTTTTTAAACAATTTGTAATCCTGAAATTCAGAGGGATTGATAATATAAATGATATTGAAAAATATAAAGGAAAGAGTCTTTTGGTTGACCGTGAACATGCAGTGAAATTAAAAAAAGATGAATATTTTATTGCTGATATGATTGGGATGGACGTATTCACGGAAGATGGAGAACTGTTTGGAGCGCTGAAGGATGTGATGGAAACAGGAGCAAATGATGTCTATATCATCGAGATGTCAGATGGCAAAGAAGTTCTTGTCCCTGCAATCAAGCAGTGTATTTTAGATGTAGATATTGAGAATAGAAAGATGGTAATTCATTTACTGGAAGGGCTGGTATAGAGGATGCATTTTCATATATTAACATTATTTCCGGATATGGTGATGAACGGATTGAGCACGAGTATTATCGGGAGAGCAATGGCAAATGAGCTTTTGACGATTGAAGCAGTGAACATCCGAGATTTTGCAGAAAATAAACATAATCGTGTGGACGATTACACATACGGTGGAGGAGCGGGAATGCTTATGCAGGCAGGACCTGTCTACGGCGCTTATCGGTCAGTGGCAGAAAAGGCAAAGAGTAAGCCCAGAGTGATTTATCTTTCACCACAGGGACAGACATTTTCGCAGAGTATGGCGGAAGAATTCGCGCAAGAAGAAGAGCTTATCTTTTTGTGTGGACATTATGAGGGGATTGATGAACGCGTTCTGGAAGAAATAGTAACAGACTATGTATCAATCGGGGACTATGTGCTGACAGGAGGGGAACTTCCGGCGATGGTAATGATCGATGCGGTATCACGATTGATTCCTGGGGTGCTCCATAATGATACATCTGCGGAATTTGAAAGTTTTCAGGACAATCTGTTGGAATATCCGCAGTATACAAGACCGGAAGAATGGCATGGGAAGAAAGTGCCGGAGATTCTGCTTTCCGGACATCATGCAAATATTGAGAAGTGGAGAAGAGAACAATCTGTGATTCGTACAGCGGAAAGAAGGCCTGATTTGTTAGAAAAAGCAGATTTGACACAAAAAGAAAAAGAATTAGTAAAAACACTTGTCAAGGAAAACTAAGTATGGTAGAATAAAGAGCGTTGTGAGAAGAAAGAGATGGTCCTCTGATACAGAATATGTATTAAGAACGTCCAAATTATAAGGAGGTCACACAAGATGAACGATATTATTAAAAAAATTGAAGCTGAACAATTAAAAGCTGAAGTACCAGAATTTAACGTTGGTGATACTGTAAAAGTTTACGGTAAGATCAAAGAAGGAAACCGTGAAAGAATTCAGGTTTTCGAAGGTACAGTGCTTAAGAAACAAGGTGGAAGCACAAGAGCAACATTTACAGTTAGAAAGAATTCTAACGGAGTTGGTGTTGAAAAGACTTGGCCATTACACTCACCAAACGTAGAAAAAGTAGAAGTTGTTCGTAAAGGTAAAGTAAGAAGAGCAAAACTGAACTACTTAAGAGGACGCGTTGGTAAGAGAGCTAAAGTAAAAGAATTAGTAAAATAGTAAATGTGAGGAAGGGACAAGTACATACTGTATATTGTCCCTTTTGTGTTATTGGGGAGAATAGATGGGTCGTTTAAAATTTGGAAAAGAAAAGAAGAGAGTGAATTTTGATCTGCTTCGTGTAGTGGGAATATGGACTTTTCAGATTGCAGTTGTATGTCTGATCGCCTTTGTATTTGTGTGGTATTTTGGGCAGAGAGTGAGTACGATCGGAGATTCTATGAAACCGGTATTAGAAAATGGAGATATCACACTCATCAATCGGATTGTATATAATGCAAGCAGTCCGAAACGAGGGGACATTATTGCGTTTAAACCGAATGGAAATGAAAATTCGCATTATTATATCAAGCGAATCATTGGGCTTCCGGGGGAGACGGTAGAGATTAAGGACGGAGAGATTCTGATTAACGGAGAAAAGATTGAGGAAGACTATAAGACGACGAAAATCGATGATCCGGGAATTGTAGAAGAGCCAATTACATTGGGCGGTGATGAATTTTTTGTTTTGGGAGATGACAGACAGAATAGTGAAGACAGCCGTATGGCGGATATTGGCAATGTGAAAAGAACAGAGATTGAAGGAAAAGTGTGGTTTGTAATATCGCCAAAGGATCACTTTGGTTTTGTGAAATAGAGGAGGAAAATATGCATTTTCAGTGGTATCCAGGTCATATGACTAAAGCAAAGCGTATGATGCAGGAAAATATAAAGCTGATCGATCTTGTGATTGAACTTGTGGATGCAAGAGTGCCGATCAGCAGCAGAAATCCAGATATTGATGAATTGGGAAAAAATAAGGCAAGATTAATTTTGCTGAATAAATCGGATCTGGCAGAAGATAAACAGAATGACGCATGGGCAGAATACTTTAAGAAAAAGGGATTTGCAGTTGTAAAAGTAAATTCTAAGAAGGGCGGTGGAATCAAATCCATTCAGGGAGTGATTCAGGAAGCCTGCAAAGAAAAGATGGAAAGAGACCGAAAACGCGGTATCTTGAACCGTCCGGTGCGCGCCATGGTTGTTGGTATTCCGAACGTAGGAAAGTCTACATTTATCAACTCATTGGCGGGGAAGGCGTGTGCAAAGACTGGAAATAAACCGGGAGTTACAAAAGGAAAACAGTGGATCCGTTTGAATAAGAATGTAGAATTATTGGATACACCTGGAATTTTGTGGCCGAAATTTGAAGATCAGACAGTAGGGCTGCGACTTGCATTTATCGGCTCTATTAAAGATGAGATTTTAAATACCGAGGAGTTGGCAGCAGAACTGATTCAGTTTATGAAAAAGCATTATGCGGGTGTTTTGGCAGAAAAATATGCTATTACCGAGGTCGAAGATCCGTATGCATGTCTGACTGATATTGCGAAAAACAGACATTGCCTGTTGAGGGGAAGCGAGCTGGACACGAATAAAGCAGCAATGCTTTTGATTGATGATTTCAGAAACGGAAGACTGGGAAAGATTACACTGGAATTTCCGGAAGATTATGAATAGGACAATCAGAAAAGAGGAGTATTAGATGGAAGAACCAAAGGGAATCTTAAAAGAATTATTAGGTTGGATTGTGTATATCGCGGTTATTATCGGGTTGACATGGCTGATTATAACGTTTGTAGGGCAGCGTACACGAGTAAGCGGGCACTCTATGGAGGCAACTTTACATGATGGGGATAATCTCATTGTGGATAAGCTGTCTTACCGTTTCCGGGATCCGAAGCGATTTGAAATTATTGTATTCCCATATAGACATAAAGAAAATACATATTATATCAAGAGAATCATAGGGCTTCCGGGAGAAACAGTTCAGGTGAAGGACGGATATGTTTATATTGACGGAGAGAAGCTGGATGAAAATTATGGGCTGGAAGTGATGGAAGATGCCGGGATTGCGGCAGAGCCGATTGAACTTGGTGAGGATGAATATTTTGTGCTTGGCGATAACAGAAATCATAGCTCAGACAGCCGTGATCCAAGCGTTGGAATTCTTCACAGAGATGAGTTGATTGGAAGGGCATGGATTCGGATCTGGCCATTAGACAGTATTGGGGTGATTCCTCATGAATAAAAAAATTAGTGAAATCAAAGCAGAATTTGAAGCTGCAGATAAAGTGATGCTGAATGAGTTGTATGCAAAATATGAGAAGGATCAGCGTACAGGAGTAGTCAATCTGATTCAAAAATATAAAAAACAGGAACAAAAGCTTTGTATGGAGCGAGAACGAATTGAGAATATGCGTATTTACGAAAGAAAATACGCACATTTTTCATATATATGCGGCATTGACGAAGTGGGGAGAGGACCGCTTGCGGGACCGGTGGTTGCCGGTGCGGTAATTTTGCCAAAAGATTGTGAGATTCTTTATCTGAATGACTCGAAAAAGCTTTCGGAAAAGAGACGAGAAGAGTTGTATGATGAGATTATGGAAAAAGCGATTGCGACAGGAATTGGTATTGTGAGTCCGGCACGAATTGATGAGATCAATATACTGCAGGCGACTTATGAGGCAATGCGTATAGCGATTCAACAATTAGAGACAGAGCCTGATCTGTTGTTGAATGATGCTGTGACGATTCCGGGAGTGACGATTGATCAGGTGCCAATTATCAAGGGTGATGCGAAAAGTGTTTCTATTGCAGCGGCAAGTATCATTGCAAAGGTTACAAGAGACCGTCTTATGGTTCAGTATGATGATGTGCTGCCTGGATATGGATTTGCGAGTAACAAAGGATATGGTTCTGCGGAACATATCACGGCGTTGAAAACGCTTGGAGCTACACCGATTCATAGAATGAGCTTTATTAAAAATTTTGTTTGTGACTGAAGTGTTAAGTTATAATAGAAGAGATATATAGTGGAAAATAGACGAAAAATAGGAACGAACTATGAGAGGCTTGCAGGAAAATATCTGGAAGCACACGGATATCAGATTATAGAATATAATTTCAAATGCAATGCAGGGGAAATTGACATCATTGCAAAAGATCAGGAGTATCTTGTCTTTTGTGAAGTGAAATACAGAAGGACGGCGAGAGCAGGTTACCCGATGGAAGCGGTATCACTGGCGAAGCGGCGAAGAATTTCAAAATGTGCACAGTATTACGTTTATAAAAATCAGTGGCATGAGATGCCGTGCCGTTTTGATGTGGTAGGTATTTTGGGAACAGAAGTACAGCTTTTAAAGAATGCATTTGATTTTGTGGAGTGAAAGATAGAATATGAGTATAGGGTTTTCATATAAAAACGATGAAAAAATTTTTACGGAAAAAGTAGAAAATGGTGTTCCGTATTTGGAATACCCACTTCTGGCAGACACCGGATTGGTCCGTCATGGGTTTTCGACAAGACTTGGGGGCGTCAGCGAAGGTGTCTGCAGTACGATGAATTTAAGCTTTTCAAGAGGGGATGACGAGTCGGCTGTCCGGGAAAACTATCGGAGGATGGCAAATGCAATCGGTGTAGAAGATGATAGTTTTGTGTTTTCCGTGCAGACACACACGACAAATATTCGCGTTGTCACGTCAAAAGACAAGGGAAAAGGCTTGACTACACCGCTTGACTATTCGGATGTGGATGGTCTTGTGACAGATGAATCGGGACTTTGTCTGACAACATTCTATGCGGATTGCGTCCCTCTATTTTTCTTGGATCCGGTGAAAAAAGTGATTGGTCTAAGTCATTCCGGTTGGAGAGGAACTGTCGGGAAAATAGGGGAAAAGACAGTGGAAGTGATGCGAAGCGAATATGGATGTCATCTAGAAGATATCTTGGCGGCAATCGGACCGTCTATCTGTCAGACGTGTTATGAAGTAAGCGAGGACGTCATTGATGCGTTTAGACAAAATTTTCACCAGCAGTACTGGGAGAAACTGTTTTATAGGAAAACAAATGGCAAATATCAACTGAATCTTTGGAAAGCAAATGAGTTGATATTGGAGGAAGCCGGAATTTTGAAAACACATTTGGCTGTGACGAACTTGTGCACGTGCTGCAACCATGAACTGTTGTTTTCACATCGGGCATCCAATGGAAAGAGGGGAAATTTAGCAGCATTTTTGGCATTGAAATAGGAGGTATATATGATATTACTGGCAGACACAGTAGGAGATGGGGCAGTTACAAAAGAAGTGACGGAAGCTACATCGGAGGCAGTACAAGAAGTCGGAAAGTTTGCACAATATGTGAATGATAATATTCCGGAACTGATTGGTTTTGGAGTACGCGTGCTTCTTGCACTGGTTGTATTTTTTATTGGAACAAAAATTATCAAGCTGCTTCGGAAGATTGTCAGACGCTCTTTACAAAAATCAACGGTAGACAAAGGAGTAGAGCAGTTTGTCGATTCGATGTTAAAGTTTGTATTGTATATTATTTTGATTTTTTCAATTGGAAGTAATTTTGGCATCGACACGACATCGGTAGCGGCATTGCTGGCATCCGGAGGTGTGGCAATTGGTCTTGCTCTGCAAGGCGCACTATCGAACTTTGCAGGCGGTGTTTTGATTTTGATTTTGAAACCATTTGTAGTGGGAGATTATATTATTGAAGACACGAATAAGTGTGAAGGTACTGTAAAAGAAATCCAAATTTTTTATACAAAACTTTCCACTGTTGACAACAAGACTATTGTAATTCCGAATGGTGCATTGGCAAATAACAGTCTTACCAATGTGACTGCAAAGAATGAGCGGAGAATGGATCTTTTGATAGACATATCCTACGAAGCAGATCTTAGAAAGGCAAAACAGTTGATTGAGCAGATCTTAATGGAAGAGGAAGCGGTATTAAAAGAGGAAGAAGTGTTAGTGTTTGTAGATAGTCTTGGGGCAAGTTCTGTAGTGATTGGAACAAGATCATGGGTGAAGACGGAGGAGTATTGGCCGACGAGATGGAGGCTGCTAGAAAGAATTAAGCTGACAATGGACGAAAATGGTATTGAAATACCTTATCAGCAGATGACAGTGCATTTACCGAAAGAAGAGGCTAAACAGTAAATTTTTGAAAAAAAGTGTTGCATATTTTTGAAAATGCGATATAATAAAGCTTGTGATTTGTTTTAATCACTTGCTGAAATAGCTCAGTTGGTAGAGCACTTCACTCGTAATGAAGGGGTCGTCGGTTCAAGTCCGATTTTCAGCTGACTAGATTAGAAGTACCGTAACTTCAAGGGAAATCAGTATTTCCAAGAGGGTGCGGTACTTTTTTGTTTAAATGTTTACATGAATGGAGAAGGAGGCAAATAATATGAGTCGAAAAATGCTTTTTTTTGACATTGACGGAACACTTGTGGCAGAGGGAACACATTACCTTCCACAAAGTGCGGTGAATGCAATTCGCAAGGCAAGAGAAAATGGGCATTTGGCGTTTATCAATACGGGACGAACAAGATTTAGTATTGATGATTTTTTAGAAGAGAGAGAAAAGAAATATGGGGTCAAATTTTAAAGTTAAAATAGATCCTTATGTTATTGCCAAAGTTGATGATATTGACTATTACTATTTTGAAAAATTTGGCAATTTTGAAATGGGAATTCTGTTAACGAAAGAATTGAAAGATGCTAAAGAAACAATTCAAGATAATCCCTATATTGGAAGAAGGATTGATGACAATATATACAAGTATGTCATATTGAATATAAAAAGTGTTTTATATTATGAAATTCATGAAGATAGCAATACAATTATTATTTTTGATTTAAAAGCGTTTAAAGAAAACAGGAGAAAGAATGATTAAGTTCATTCTTTTTTTATTTTTCTGTTAGACGGCAAAGTTGCCGTGTAAGTATACAGGAGGAATTTTATGGAATATGAGGTTGAAGTTATTGAAACTTTAAAAAGACAAAAGGTAATAGAAGCCGATTCTCTCAATCAAGCACTTGAAAAACTTCAGGAAGAATACAAAAACTGTAATATTATTCTTGATGAAAATGATTTTGTTAGGGTTGAATTTAGAGAATCAACGGATGAAATGATCAAAGAAAATATTAATACACAAAATCTGTTGCAGGATTTAATGAATGCTGGTGGTTGTGATGCTAGTGATGAATATTCAAAAGGATGGGATGAAGCAATGGAAGAAGCTTATAGCATTGTGTGTCGTCATCTGAATATGACAAAAGAAAAGGTGAAAGAAGATAATGCCATCAAGATCCTTTAGAGTCTCAGAAAAGTTTTTGAAACAGCTTGAAATGATTCAAAATTATTATAAGAACGAACTAGGATTGGATATGACTCAAAAAGAACTGCTGGATGAAATGATAGAACTTTACCATTGCAGGATCATGTTAAAAGCTAACACTCTTGATGAATTATTTAAGGAAGAACTGCGTAATAATTTGCAGCTTTACATGATTGAAAATGCAAAGATGCTCAATCACATCATAGAAATTATAAAGAAAGAAGGTAAATATAAAGATGATAAATGAGATAGATCCAAGGATATATAATTTTAAAAATCTTAAATTGGAAGATCAAGTGGTTGTTGCTTCACAGTTTAAGATTTTTTTATTAGTCAAAAAAGAAAAAGAGGATTTAAAAGAAACAGCAGATAAACAAAATTCATTGACTAAGTTTTTTTATGAAGTTGCTATTGAAGAACTTGATGAAGTAGAAGAAAAAATCAAAGATACAATTATACAGACAATAATTAGCTTTATTGAAAATTATGATTATTTTGTTAAAGAATTAGAAACAGATGATTATTTTTATGGATTGGAGGATTCAAAAGATGAATAAACAGTTTGATGTCTTTGTAAAAATGAAAATTACTGAGATGAGTAAGACTATTCATGATATGACTTATACGTATATTAATCCCGAAACAAAAAAACCAACTGATGTTCCAGCAAAACATTATCAGGATATATTGAAACAGCCAGTAGAAGTCATGGTGGAAGAACAGGTCAAAAAGCAGTTTCTGAATATTATGTTTAAACAGTTGAAAAACTTAAAGGAAGAGGAACCACATCTGTTTTATCAATCATTATTGTTAATGGATATTGGTAAATCACCAGATTCACTAGCGGTCAATGAAGAAGTTGCATTAAAGATGACAGCTGATTATATGGTTGATGAAGAAAACAAACCCAAAAAGAAAAATGAACCAAAGTTTCATATTTCTCAAGATTCTTTTATAAAAAAATATGATGATATAAAAAATGATGATTCAATTATGGCA
>ENA-OPVY01001093-OPVY01001093.1-human-gut-metagenome-genome-assembly--contig:-NODE-1093-length-16083-cov-4.411218_pt1 | contig 16083 bp, 9 predicted proteins | sample MGYA00241503_ERZ501998 | MGnify/ENA primary metagenome ERZ501998 (study PRJEB25962, sample SAMEA2042107) | human gut metagenome | biome: human gut; feature: human-associated habitat; material: faeces... | reverse complement strand
AGAACACCAGCCTTCCAAGCTGGATACGTGGGTTCGATTCCCATCACCCGCTCTTCTTATGAATTGCCGGATCTCTGAATTTCAGAGGTCCGGTTTTTCTATATAATAATTATGTCAGAATGTTAGAATACCCCATAAAAGCTGATACCCCACAGGAGGACGAACATGAATTTACGCGAATATCTGAAAACCACCAACCTCATCACCGACGGCGCCTTCGGAACCTATTTTGCCGCAAAATACCAGACCCAGGATATCCCGGAGCTGGCAAATATTACTGCGCCGGAGAAGGTAAAGAAGATCCACGAAGAATACCTGAATGCCGGAGCGAAATTTATCAGGACAAATACTTTTGCGTCAAACACAGAAACACTGCAGGAGGATTTTGCGGAAGTTGAGAAAAACATTCAGGCGGCGGTTGAGATCGCGAGAGACGCGGTAAATGGGAGAGATGCCTGGATTGCGGGAGATATCGGCCCGATTCCGGTGAATGGAACGGAGGACGCGGCGGCAGCGGCGGACGAGTATTATCAGATTGCGAAGACCTTTGCGGAGCGCGGTGTCACAGTTCTGGATTTTGAGACATTCGCGGACCTCGACGGAATTCTTCCGGCGCTCAAAAAGATCTGCGCGGAATATGAGATGTTTATCATGGTCTCCTTCTCCGTAAACCAGTTTGGCTACAGCGCGGCCGGACTCAGTGCGAAGCGCCTGTTAGCGGATGCGGCGGCTGTTCCGGAGATCGATGCGGTGGGCTTAAACTGCGGCGTCGGCCCGGCCCATATGCGCCAGATCCTGGAAAAAGCGGGACGTCCTGGGGATAAGTTCCTGCTTGCGATCCCGAATGCGGGATATCCGACACTGACGAGAAATAAGCTCCAGTTCGGAAACACACCGGCATACTTTGCGGAGAAGATGAAGGAACTTCAGGCGCTCGGCGCAGATATTCTCGGCGGCTGCTGTGGAACGACCCCGGAATTTATCGGAGAAATATCTTCAAGGGACGGAATCTTAAACAAGATTGTCCTGGATACAGAGACGGATAATGGAGAGCAGACGGGACATGTCCAGAGACATGGATTCCTTTACGATGAAAACGGAGAGAGGAAACAGAAAAAGCTCATTGCGGTAGAACTTGCCCCGCCGTTCGATGCGGATGATGAGAAGCTTTTAGAATCTGCCCATCTTTTAAAGAATGCGGGCGTGGATGTCCTCACATTCCCGGATTCCCCGTCCGGACGGACAAGAGTCGATTCCGTCCTCATGGCGAGCAAGGTCCGCCAGGCTACAGGCCTTTCTGTGATGCCGCATATCTGCTGCCGTGACCGGAATGCCATCGCTATGAGATCCCTGTTTTTGGGAGCGGCCATCAATGACATCCATAACTTCTTAATTATTACAGGAGATCCGATCCCGTCCACAGCGAGACAGACCGTAAAGGCGGTGTTCAACTCCGATTCCACCGGTCTCATGAAGATCGCAAAGGAGATGAATGAGGATGTCTTCGCGAAGAATCCGCTGTGCTACGGCGGTGCCATCAACCAGGGAAGAAAGAACCTGGATGTGGAGATCGGACGTGTGAAGAAGAAGATGGAAGAGGGCGCGGAGTTCTTTCTGACCCAGCCGGTATTTACGGAGGAGGACGCGGCGAGACTGCGCCGGATCAAGGAGGAGACAGGCGCGAAGATCCTCTGCGGGATCATGCCGCTGATCAGCAGAAAGAATGCCATGTTCATGAAGAACGAGATTGCGGGTGTCAACGTGACGGACGAGATCGTGGCGAGATATCCGGAGAAAGCGAACCGAAAGGAAGGCGAGGCAGCGGGAATCCAGCTCGCGAAGGAAGTCATGAAGATGGTGGAAGACTTCGCGGACGGATATTATTTCTCATTCCCGTTCAACAGAGTCTATATGCTGCAGGAGATCATGGGAAAATAAAGAACTGCATAGATACAGATTGACAGCTTTTTTTCCTTGTGTTATCATGTCAACCGTTGTATAAAATCGGAAAAACCCTTGGAAATACAGGGTTTTTCTTCCTATGGAAATAGTGACGGCGCCCCGGCATCCGGAGACGGCCGTAAACGGAGAACAGAAAAAGAATGATTAAGACGATTACAGCCGCTGAGCTGATCAATGGAAGAACCTTTGACCGGACGATCATTGACATCCGACCGGCGGAGGAATACAAAAAGGGGTCCATGGACGCCGCCTTAAATATCCCGGAGGACAAGCTGGTAGAATACCTGGAGAATCCGGAAGAGGCGGACATGGAATCCGGTACCATCGGCGATGGAAAAGCCTGGGAAGAGGGCGTGAATGTGGGAAAGCTTCTCGCGGCGATTCCGAAGGACAAGCCGGTATGGGTACTCTGTCACACCGGAAATAAGAGTCTTTACGTTGCGGAGCTTATGAGCGATGCGGGCTTTGATGCCGGAAGCGTGGAGGGCGGATACCGTTCCTTCCTGCGCCTGTCCTTATCCATGATGGTCATGAACGAGGAGGAGGTCACGGAGCGGACGAAAGCCATCGAGCGCAGCATCATCACAAAATACCGCAAGTCCATCTGGAGACGCTTCACAAAGGGAGTCCATGACTACGAGTTAATTAAGGAAGGCGATAAGATCGCGGTCTGCATTTCCGGCGGAAAAGACTCGATGCTGATGGCGAAGCTTTTACAGGAGCTGCAGCTTCACGGCAAGGTAAAATTCGACCTTGTGTTCCTTGTGATGAATCCGGGCTACAACGAGGACAACTGGAATATCATCTTAAACAACGCGAAGCTTCTCGGCATCCCGATCAACGTGTTTGAGAGCGATATCTTCAACATTGTCGCTGACGTGGATAAGAGTCCGTGCTATCTCTGTGCGAGAATGCGCCGCGGTTACCTTTACTCCCACGCGAAGGAGCTCGGCTGCAATAAGATTGCATTGGGGCATCATTTCGATGATGTGATCGAGACGACGCTCATGGGCATGCTGTACAGCGGAAAAGTCGAGACAATGATGCCGAAGCTCCACAGCAAGAACTTCGAGGGCATGGAGCTGATCCGCCCGATGTATATGGTCCGCGAGGCGGATATCAAGGCATGGAGAGATTACAACCACCTTCACTTTATCCAGTGTGCCTGCCGCTTCACTGAGCGCTGCGCGACCTGCGGCGGCGAAAAGGGATCGAAGCGCGACGAGATGAAGGAGCTGATCGCGGAGCTCAGAAAGCGCTGCGATACCATCGACATGAACATTTTCAACAGTGTCCACAATATTAATTTAAAAACGGTCATCGGCTATCACAAGGGAGACTGGACGTATAATTTTCTTGATGACTACGATGAGGAAGAGAAGGAAATGCCGCGTTAGATAAGAATATTTTAGGGCGTCAGTCGGTGGAAAGTTACTTTTCATGGGTAGGAATTTTCTGAACTGAAAATTCCGTATGATACCGTTGTAACTGTGGGAAACTTGCGCGGAAAATTAAACAAAAGCGTAATTGACAATTCTTTTCAAACACGCTATAATGAGATTCTATCGGAGATCATGCGGATGTGGCGGAACTGGCAGACGCACCAGCCTTAGGAGCTGGCGGGCAACCGTGGGGGTTCAAATCCCTTCATCCGCATTCTTCTTTAGGATCACGAATCGAATAACTACCAGAATAGGGGAGTAGTCAGCGCCGCTGGCGCAGTAAGGCCAACATACTGGAAATGATCCTGGTTTTACTTTAAATGATGAGACTTATCTGTCGGGAAAAGACAGAGAGGGTCTCTTTTTTTATGCATTTGCGAGCCTCTCACTGGTGGGAAGAGCAACAAGAAATAAAATTTGGAGGAAATGATCTATGGGACTTCTGGAATTGTTTATTCTGGCCGTAGGGTTGTCGATGGACGCCTTCGCGGTGTCTGTCTGTAAGGGCTTGTCGGTGACGAAAATGGAACCGAAGCATGCGTTGCTCTGCGGCGCTTATTTTGGCGGATTTCAGGCGCTGATGCCGGCCCTTGGCTATCTTCTGGGAAGCCAGTTTGAATCCATGATCACCCAGATCGACCACTGGATCGCCTTTGTGCTTCTTGGGATCATTGGATCAAGCATGATCAGAGAATCCAGGGAGGACGAAGAGGAAGAGGTCAGCGCGAGCTTTGATGTGAAGACCATGCTGGCGCTGGCGGTTGCGACGAGTATTGATGCCCTCGCGGTGGGAGTCACCTTCGCATTTCTCCATGTAAATATCGTCTGGGCGGTGACCTTTATCGGCTGTACGACCTTTGTCTTGTCGGCGGTCGGGGTAAAGGTTGGTAATGTATTTGGGATGAAATATAAGTCGAGGGCGGAGCTGGCCGGCGGAGTGATCCTGATACTCATGGGAGTTAAGATCCTGCTGGAGCATCTGGGATTTTTAGGCTGATATGAGATACAAATAGACCTCCGGGATTCTTGACAATGGTTTGACAGACCGATATAATGAGTGAGTATCCGAGAAGCGTACAGCAGTGTACGATGAACATTGTATACATCAGGGTTCGGCATCATTTGATGCGGACCCTGTAACTATGTTGACAGAAGCATGGAAAACGATTCTAATTTTCCGGAAAGTTGAAGAAATATGGAAAAGAGAAACACAAACAGACAGAGAGAACATCGGGACGAGTACCGCCAGCATTCCCCGGCGTGGATCCGGGCACAGCGCAGGAAGAGAAAGCGCATTATGAGACGACGGATCATGATCGGCGGAGCGGTGATCTGCGTCGTGCTGATCGCGGGCGTGATCCGGATCTTTTCCGGCGGAAAGAGCCATGGAAAAGAGACGGAGGCCAGTGCCATCGAGGAATCCACATTCCAGGCATCCGATATCAGCGTAAACGGAATTTCCTTAAAGGGAATGACGAGAAGTGAGGCGAAGGCCGCTATTGAAAAAGAATATCCGTGGAAGGTGACGATCACCTACAACGGGGAGAGTATCGACGCGGAGAACCTGATCGACACTGATCTTGACGCGTTTTTAGATGGAATCTGCACGGGAAAGGCAGAGGGAGAGTACACCTTCGCGGTTGAAGACTCCGAGGATCTGCAGTCCGCTGCGGCAGAGGCAGCGGCGGACGCGGCGGCGAAGTGGGATGTGAAGGCAAAGAACGGCTCGATCTCCGAGTATGACGCTGCGACGGATAAGTTCCTGTTTGCGGACGGAGCTCCGGGCAAGGCTGTGAACCAGGAGAAGCTTATAAAGGACCTCGTGGAGGCTGCGACAAGCGGAAACTATGACGCCGTGATCCAGGCTGAGGTCAATGAGAGCCAGCCGGAGCTTTCCGCAGCGAACGCGAAGGAGCAGTATAAGACTCTTTCTACGTTTACGACGGAGACGACCGCCAACGAGAAGAGAAATACAAACGTAAAACTTGCGGCCAGAGCTATCAACGGAACCATCGTGCAGCCGGGTGAGGAATTTTCCTTTAATAAGGTTGTAGGACAGCGCACGGCGGAAAAGGGATATCAGGAAGCGGCTGCCTACAGTGGAGGCGAGGTCGTACAGGAACCGGGCGGCGGTGTATGCCAGGTATCTTCCACGATGTACCGGGTCGCGTTCCAGTCCGGAATGCAGATCACATACAGAAGATCCCATACCTTTGAGCCGAACTACGTAACTCCGGGACAGGATGCGGCCATCAGCTGGGATATTCCGGATTTCCGGTTTATCAATACATCAAAGGCGGCGATCGGTATCCGCGCGAACTACAGCAACCGGAAGATGACAGTCTCCTTCTACGGAGTACCAGTTCTGGAAGATGGAATCACCTGGAGTCTGGAGTCTGAGAAGACGGATGAGCTTCCGCCGCCGGAGCCGACTTATGTGGAGGATCCGACACTGGATCCGGGTACTGAGGTGACACAGAAGGCGGCGACGAACGGCAGCCGCTGGGTTACCTATAAGATCGTTTCAAAGAACGGAACTGTTGTCGAGAAGACGGAAGATCACGCGAAAACCTACAAGGGACACGCAGCTGTGATCCGCAGAAATACGGGAACCGTGAAGGTTTCACCGGATGAGACATCCGCAGTGGAGTCCGCGCCCGCGGCAGCCGTAGACGGAATGCCGGACGGATATGTTCCGGGCGAGAGCGTCGCGCCGGAGAGTTCCGCTGCCGCGACAACAGCCGCCGGTTCTTCCGGCACATCGGCGGCAACGGCGTCCACCAGTGGATCTGAGACGAAGGGCACACACAGTGAGCCAACGGCTGCATCGACGACAGCGGCAGCGACTGAGGCAGCGACGACGGCTGCACCGGCGACAGAAGCAACGACGGCAGCCGCACCAAACGGCCCGGGCGATGAGACAACAGCAGCGGCTACAACGGAAGCGATTGGAAATATTGCAGGATTTCCGGGAAATTAAATAGAGAGAATAAAGAAAACGCACATCATGCTTTCAATTACCTTAATTATATGGGAGAAAGAAGATGTGCGTTTTGATTTAGTGTGAGAGAACGAGACGTCGCGGAGCGTAAACGAAAGAAAAGAGGTGTCCCAAAGGCTACCTCTTTTCTTTCGTTTTTGTAAAAGCACGAGACGGGATTCGAACCCGCGACCCTCGCCTTGGCAAGGCGATACTCCACCACTGAGCCACTCGTGCGTATCAGGTTACCATCATGATAGCATGGATCTTTTGAAGTGTCAAGATAAGAAAAGTGTGGTATACTGTGGAGGATATGAAAAAATTTACTGGTCAGGTCAGCACATGGAAGTAAAAGAGAGGAAAAAACATTGGAAACATCAGTAAGATCAAAGGAAATGGATATGTTAAACGGAGGACTGGCAGGAAAACTGATCCTGTTTTCGATACCGTTAGCGTTCAGCAGTATTTTGCAGCAGCTGTTTAATTCAGCGGACGTTGCCGTTGTGGGAAGATTCGCGGGGGAACAGGCGCTGGCGGCAGTGGGAAGCTGCGTGGCGCTGGTTGGAATTTTCGTGAACCTGATCGTCGGACTTTCTGTGGGACCGAATGCAGCGCTGGCGAACCTTATTGGCCAGAAGAACCGCGGTAAGATCAACAGCATGGTCCACACGATCCTGACCTTCGGTGCGGTTCTCGGAATTGCGCTTCTCGTGATCGGAATGCTGGTGGCAAGACTGGTCCTTGTGGCATCCGGAACGCCGGAGACAGTGCTGGATCAGGCGCTCTTATATATCAGGATCTATTTTGTGGGAATTCCGTTTATGGTCGCGTACAACTTTGGTGCTGCCATTGTCAGAAGCTACGGTGATACGAGGAGACCGATGTGCTACCTTATCGTGTCCGGCGTGCTGAATGTAATTTTAAACCTGCTCCTTGTGATCGGATTCCATCTGGGAGTTGCGGGCGTTGCCATCGCCACGGTGATCTCCAACGTGGTCAGCACATTCCTCATTATCTCCCATCTGTACCGTAGGAATGATGAGTTCAGCTTCCGGTTTGACAGGATGCGGATCGATACAAATGAGCTGAAAAAGGTGCTGGCGATCGGTATCCCGGCAGGAATTCAGGGTGCGATCTTTTCTGTTTCCAACGTGTTTATCCAGAGCGGGATCAACATGTTCGGTGAGGCGGCCATCGCGGGTTCCTCCCTGGCGCTGAATTTTGAGTATTTTACATATGATATTGCAGGTGCTTTTGCCCAGGCGGCGGTTACATTTACGAGTCAGAACTTCGGCGCGGGCAACATGAAGAGATGCAGAAAGATCTTCTGGCTCTGCCTGCTCTTTGGATTCGGATTTACGGAGATCCTCAGCGTGATCTTTATCGTGTGGGAAGATTTTTTCGTCGGCATCTATACGACGAGCGCTGCGGTGGCGGCATACGGGATCATACGAATGGATCGTGTGTGTGCATTGGAAGGTTTAACTGCGACATATGAGGTTGCCAGTTCCTGCCTGCGAGGAACTGGAAAGTCTCTGGAGCCATCCATCATCACGATCCTCGGTACGGTCGTATTCCGACTGATCTGGCTCACAACGATATTCCGCATGTTCACAACTTATGATATGTTGATGAATGTGTATGTGGCGTCGTGGCTGTTTACGGGATGTTCAATGTTCGTGGTCTACTTCTTCCATATGAGGAAGATGGATAAGCTGTTTGCGGCAAGATAGAGAGAAAAAACTGTTACTGTCTGCATCGTTCGTAAATAATAAAAAAGCGTTTTCCTGCGGTATATCAGTTGATGAGATGCCCGGACAGGAGAACGCTTTTTAAAGTTAAAGACCTGCAGATCAGATGATCTGGTTGAGAAGTTATAAGTCAGTTGGAACGGTTTCTTGACTTATAAGTGAATGATCTTTGCATCCAGAAGCTCTGCGTCGTCCTCTGCATGGGTAGCAATGATCAGGAGCTTTCCGGCGCAGAGCTCTTTGACCAGATCGATCGTGAGCTGCCTTGTATCTGCGTCAAGACCGGTAAACGGCTCATCCATGAGAATGATCTCAGACGGTGCGAGGATCGCGCGCAGGATCGCGATACGCCTCTTCATGCCGCCGGAGAATTCACAGACGGGCTTATTCAGGGCATCTTCTGGAAGAAGACGGAGCAGGTATGCGGTCAGAGCTTCGTTGGAATATCGCTTTCCAAGAGCGAAGCGGAGGTTTTCAATGGCGGTATAGCCTTCCAGAAGACGGTTTTCCTGAAAAACTGCGGAGATCAGGGGACGCATCCCCCGGAGCTTGCAGAGATCAGATTTTGATACCGTGCCGGAAGATGCTTTTATATCGTTGTTACCGGTATCCCCTGCTGATGTACCGAACAGGATCACACCGGAATCCGGCTTTTCAAGCCCGAGGATCAGCCGGAACATTGTAGTCTTCCCGTTTCCGGACGGTGCCATCAGACAGTAGAAAGTCCCGGCGGAAAATTCCAGGGAGAGATCGGAGAGAACCGGCTGTCCGTCGTAGGATTTGGTGACAGAGCGGAGCGCGAGAGCAGTGTCATTTTTTTTATTTATCGGACTCATTCACATCAGCCCCCTTTCCGGCACATTTCTTCAGAATCCACAGGAATCCCTTTTCGAACAGACTGCTCACAAGAATGATGACGACCGTCCACGCGAAGAGTTCTGCGGTGCTCAGATAGATCTTCGCGAGATACAGCCCCTCGCCGATGGAACCGTCTGGCACACCGATGACTTCGGCAGCGATCCCTGACTTAAATCCCATGCCGAGGGCAGTGCGGCAGGCGCTTTTTAAGTACGGGTAGAGTGCTGTGCGGTAGATATAGAGCGCCCGGCGGATAAACGGGATGTGGAAGACTTCCGCCATCTCTAAAAGTTCCCGGTCCGCAGATATCAGCCCGGCTTTCGTGTTCACATGGATCATGGGATAGACCACGAGGAACGAGATAAAGACGGAGAGGTTTTTAGAGCCGGTCCAGATCAGCGCCAGGATCACGAAGGACGCGACGGGAACCGTCTTCATGAGCTGCACCGGCGGCTCTAAGAATTCGTCCACGATGGGAAAACGGTACGCCAGAGATCCGGTGAAAAGTCCCAGAAAAAACGCCAGAAAGAATCCGATGCTGATCCGCCAGAAAGAAAACGCGATGGCGGACCAGAAATCCGGGAGTAGGATCTGCTCACAGAGCGCCCGCAGCGTATCGGCAGGCCCCACAAGGAAAATATGATTCCGGATCAGGGAAGCAGCGGTCTGCCAGAGGACGATCCAGAAAAGGATGATCGAGAGCCTGCGGAGAAATCCGGAAAAACGATGATCCATGGTGGCTGTCTCCTTTCACAAAGTGTAATAAAAATCAAAGCTGCTTTCCAGCGGTTGAATTTCTTCATGTAATCGTAATAATAAAATTATAGTAACTATTCAGTGCCTTCATAGTTACGTGCAAAAATCCATTCCAGATCAGCTTCGCTGATGGGATTTTTGCCTTCCAGCCTATGTTTTCTTACGGTCAGCGCAGCAAGTGCGCAGACCTACTGAACAGTTACAAATTATAACAGATATTTCTCATGGCTCAAGCGATTAAACTGACTTATGTAAACAAAATTCCGTGAGAATAAACGGCGATATAGAAATGAGGTATGACTGTTTTGCCAGCCATACCTCGTTTTTCACAGTCGGCATGAATGCTTGTAACTGTTGAGAACTTTCGCAGTCACAATTACTTTACATAGTAGAATCCATCATCCGGCAGCTCACCGCCGACGGAGGCCGGGTTCTGGTCATACAGAGCCTGAAGGTAACCGGAAAGTGCTGTTTTCATCTCATCACCGGAGATAAAGGTGATGTTGCAGTAAGGAAGCGCTTTTTTCGCGATCGGAGCCTTTGCGACGATCTCAGCCTTTGCGATGAGCTCGGCTGCGGCATCCGGATCCTCCGCGGTGAAGGCGATGGATGCCTCATGTTCCTGTAAAAACGTATCGACGAGGTCCTCGTGCTCCTTTAAGAAATCATTGTTTACAATGGTAACACCTGTTACAAGACGGCTTCCGGAACCTTCGCCCTGGACATTATCCCACTCTTTTGTGAGGTCCATGATGATGGAGAGCTTTTCGTTCTGGGCGAGAGCGGCAGTTACGAATGGCTGCGGAAGAAGACCGATGGCGTTCGGATCCTCAGCGAGGACGGAAGCCACCTCAGATGCCTCGGACTTGAATTCAAGAGTTACATCATCCTCTCCGAGTCCTGCGGCGGAGAGCACATAGCGGAGTGCGTATTCCGGAGTAGTTCCCTTTCCCGGAAGATATACGGTCTTTCCCTTTAACTGATCGATCGTTGTCACGGAGCTGTCGGCAGATACGAAGTAGAGAACGCCGAGAGTGTTGATATCGATCACGGAGATATTTTTGTTTGTCTTATTGTAGAGAACGCTTGCGACGTTCGCCGGAAGCAGGGCGATATCGACTTTTCCGCCTGCGACCATGGCGGTCATCTCGTCAGCCGCGGTTACCATAGTGAATTCATAGCTGTTCTCGGACTCCCCGTTTGCGGCCTCGTCCATAAGCTTTACAAGTCCCATGGTGGTCGGTCCCTTTAAACCGCCGACACGGACAACAGTCTCATCGCCGGTGCTTTCAGCGGCGGACTCGGAAGCGGCTTCCGTTGTGGTCTCCTCAGCGGCAGTCGTTGTCTCCTCCGCGGAAGAAGCGGCAGCTGTTGTTTCGGTTGTGGATGATGAGCAGCCTGCAAGGAGAGATCCCGCGATCGCGGCAGCCATCATGACGGATAACATTTTTCTCATAACTTAGTTCCTCCTGAAAAAAATCTGACAGACACGGATCTTGTCCAACTGTCTGTGTGAATGATAAATCCCCGGTATGCACACGAAAAGAGCATACCGGGGATCCTGAGCGTGACAGATATTCCCGTATCAGATTCTTTTCGTCTTTTCCCTCAGGACTGTTGACCTTTGGGGTTAGCACGACCGAACTAAATAGAATATATCATGGGGAGTTAGGAATGTCAATCCAACATGAGACTGGGGAAAACATGTTTTAAAGGTGAAGGCTGCATATGCCAAACCGAAAATAATCGGAAGCGGAGCGACGGGAAAGAGGCGGAACCCGAACCTGACTTTGTGAAAAAAGAGACAAAGAAAGTGGTGTTGGACAGCCGCATACTGCGAACAAATATCCGACACAGAAAGACAGAAAAACATAGGAAAATACAAGGGATTTCGCTGCCTGTACTTTATTGTATACAATTTAAGAAAATAAGGTTTTTCCCCGGAATGCGTTGGATTATATACAATTTCCGACTTGCTTTGCAAAGGGGGATATGCGATAATATGATGCGAAAACATTAAAAATTAAGGTAAGATAGAGGATTCAAAATTTAGGAGGAAATGGTATGAAAACCAACGATGAGGCACTGCTTAAGATCAAGTATGACGTGCTGCGCACAGTTTCCAGGCTGGCTTTCGAGGGCAGACTCGAGGAAGAAAGAGACAATATCCCGTTCAAACTGATCCCGGGCCCGAAGGCACAGTTCCGTTGCTGCGTATATAAGGAGAGAGAGATCATCCGTCAGAGAGTCCGTCTCGCGGAAGGAAAATGTCCGAGTGACAAACAGAGTGACAATATCATTCAGGTTATCTCTTCTGCATGTGAGGAGTGTCCGATCACAAGATTCGTTGTAACCGATAACTGTCAGAAATGTATGGGTAAAGCCTGTCAGAACGCATGTAACTTTGGTGCGATCTCGATCGGCCGCGACCGTGCCCATATCGATCCGAGTATCTGTAAAGAGTGTGGCCGCTGTGCTCAGGCATGTCCGTACAATGCGATCGCTGAGCTGATCCGTCCGTGCCGCCGCGCATGTCCGGTAGATGCGATCACAATGGATCCGGAGACCGGAATCTGCCAGATCGATGAAAAGAAATGTATCCAGTGCGGTGCCTGCGTAAGAAGCTGTCCGTTCGGTGCAATTTCCTCCAAGGTATATGTTGTACAGGTGATCGAGGCGATCAAGGCCGGCAAGAAGGTCGTTGCCATGGTTGCTCCGGCTGCTGAAGGTGAGTTCGGTCAGGATATCACAATGGAGAGCTGGCGTACTGCATTAAAGAAGGTTGGCTTTGCTGATATGGTAGAGGTTGCTGCCGGTGCTGATATGACAGCAGCTTACGAGGCAATGGAATGGGCAGAGGCATTTAAGGAAGGCAAGAAGATGACGACCTCCTGCTGTCCGGCATTTGTAAATATGATCAAGAAACACTACCCGACTCTGATCGATAATATGTCCACAACGGTATCCCCGATGTGTGCGGTATCCAGAATGTTAAAAGCGATCGATCCGGAGACTGTTACTGTATTTATCGGACCGTGTATGGCAAAGAAGTCTGAGGCGGCTGACAAGTCCATCGAGAACAATGCGGATTATGTTCTGACCTTCGGTGAGGCCATCGAAATGCTGCGCGGAAAAGAAGTTGAGCTTGAGCCGGCTGAGGAGACAAAGCAGGAAGGCAGTGTCTTCGGAAAACGCTTCGGTAACGGCGGCGGCGTGACAAACGCAGTGATCGAGTGCTTCAAGGAAAAAGGCGAGAGCGCAGATGTTAAGGTTGCGCGCTGCAGCGGTGCGGCTGAGGTTAAGAAAGCCCTTCTTCTTCTCAAAGTCGGCAGACTTCCGGAAGACTTCATTGAGGGTATGATGTGCCAGGGCGGCTGCGTAGGCGGACCGAGCAACCTGAAACAGGAGATGGCATTCAAGAAAGACCGTGACGCTGTGATTGCGAAGGCAGATGGCCGCGGAGTATGGGAGAACTTAAAGAATTACGATATGGATTCCTTCTCCATGCATCGCAGCTACGAGAAGCCGGAGGCTTAATGTAGGTTTACATAACATATGAATATGGCAGGGTGTCCGGCTGAGGCTGGCGGACATCTGTGAACAAAAGAACAGCATGTATTTTTCGGATCAGTTTCCGTGAAATGCATGTTAGATGGCTATCGTGTCGGAGCGCTGGTCGGAAGATAACAGACAGCGGCAGGTATCGTTTTAGATACCTGCCGCTGTCTTTGCGTTTCATGAAATTGATAGGAGTATCCTTCATTTCCGGTTTTACTTTTAGAAGCTTATGGTATGTGGATTACAACCGGCACTTATTGACCCGCTTGGAAGAAAGCTCTTCCACTTTTTTTAACGTCTTCGCCAGATTCGGATCCACATATTCCTCTTTTTCAAGGTTTTTCTGAGCTGTGGAAAGCATCAGCTTGATACGGTTTAACTGGTTTACCTCACTGGCCCCCGGATCATAGTCGACGGCGATGATGTTTGCCTTGGGGTTCGCGTAGCGAAGCTCCTTGATGACACCTTTTCCGACGATATGGTTCGGCAGGCAGCCGAAAGGCTGGACGCAGACGATGTTGTTGACACCGCTCTTGATGAGCTCCAGCATCTCACCGGTCAGGAACCAGCCCTCACCGGTCTGGTTTCCGAGGGAGACAAAGCCGTTTGCCATCACTGCCAGATCCTTGATCCTTGACGGCGGAGTGAAGTGGGTGCTCTTTTCAAGAGCAATTCTTGCGGCCTTTCTCATGTACTCCAGAAGGGAGATCGCCATGTTGCAGAGATGCGCCGTGGAGCGCTTCATTCCCAGATTATCTGCCTTGAAGTTGCTGTTGTAGAAGCAGTAAAGCAGGAAATCCATGAGATCCGGCATTACCGCCTCAGCGCCCTCGGACTCTAAGAGCTCCACGATGTGGTTGTTGGCGGTCGGTGAGAATTTGACGAGGATCTCTCCGACGATTCCGACCTTCGGTTTGTGGACATTCGTGCGCTCTAAGTTATCGAAGTCGTGGATGATGCCGCGAATATTCTTCACAAAGGTCATCATTCCGGCGCTCTTTGTGGAGAGTGCTTTGACACAGATATTCTTCCATTTCTCGTGGAGCGCATTTGCGGAGCCTGGAACGGCCTCGTAAGGTCTTGTAGCGTAGAGAACACGCATAAATACATCACCGTATACAACAGCCTGAAGAGCCTTCACAAGCATGGACGGTGTGTAGGTGAAGCCCGGATTCGTCTCCATACCGTTCGCGTTGATGGAGATGACCGGGATCTGCGCCATTCCGGCTTTTTCGAGTGCGCGGCGGATAAATCCGATGTAGTTCGACGCACGGCAGCCGCCTCCGGTCTGGCTCATGAGGACGGCCGTGTGGTCGAGATCATACTTTCCGGACAGCAGGGCATCCATGATCTGTCCGATGACGATCAGGGACGGGTAGCAGGCGTCATTGTTTACATATTTTAATCCCGTATCCACGGCTGTCTTGTCATCGTTCTGGAGAACGACGAGGTTGTAGCCGAAGCTGCGGATCGCCGGTTCGATGAGCTCGAAGTGGATCGGGGACATCTGCGGGCAGAGCAGCGTGTAGTTCTTTTTCATCTCCTTCGTGAAGATCACACGGTTGTAGGAGCTGGACACGATATTTCTCGTGTAGCGGCGCTCCTCGCGGACACGCAGGGCGGAGATGAGGGAACGGATACGGATCCTTGCGGCTCCGAGGTTGTTGACCTCATCGATCTTTAAGACCGTATAGATCTTACCGGATCGGGTGAGAATATCACTGACCTGATCGGTGGTCACGGCGTCGAGACCGCAGCCGAAGGAATTTAGCTGGACGAGATCCAGGTTATCCTGTGTCTTTACAAAGGTCGCCGCTGCATAGAGGCGGGAGTGGTACATCCACTGGTCGGTAACGACGAGCGGGCGCTCCACCTTTCCTAAATGGGATACGGAGTCCTCCGTGAGGACAGCGAAACCGTAGGAGGTGATCATATCGGCGATGCCGTGGTTGATCTCTGGATCGATGTGGTACGGACGTCCCGCAAGGACGATACCGTGTTTGCCGGTATCTTTTAAGTACTGTAAGACTTCCTCGCCTTTCTTCTCCACATCGGTTCTCGCCTGCGTGAGTTCATCCCAAGCCTTCTTAGCGGCCTTCTTCGTCTCGGATTCCGGAATATCGAATTCCTTCTTAAAGACTTCCTGAAGCTGCTTTGAAAGGATCTCCTCACTTGTGAACGCCATGAACGGATTTAAGAACTTCACGTCCTTTTCCTTTAATTCCTCCATGTTGTTCTTGATGTTCTCCGAATAGGAGGTGACCATCGGGCAGTTGTAGTGGTTTCCGGCTCCCGGAACCTCTTTTCGCTCGTAAGGAATACACGGATAGAAGATAAACGGCACATCGCGTTTAATGAGCCAGGAAATGTGTCCGTGGGCAAGCTTTGCCGGGTAACACTCAGACTCACTCGGGATCGTCTCGATGCCCAGCTCGTAGATCTGGTGGCTGGACTGTGGGGACAGCATCACGCGGAAGCCGAGCTCCTTAAAGAAGGTTGCCCAGTACGGGAAGTTCTCGTACATGTTGAGGACCCGCGGGATTCCCACAACGCCGCGGGTCGCCTTGTCGGCTGTCAACGGCTCATAGTCGAAGAGTCTGTGATACTTCCATGTAAAGAGGTTCGGGATGTCACGTTTTGCCTTTTCCACGCCGAGACCGCGCTCACAGCGGTTTCCGGAAATATACTGACGTCCACCCTCGAACCGGTTGATCGTCAGGACACAGTGGTTTACGCATCCGCGGCAGCGGCTCATGGTTGTCGTGTGGGGCAAATT
>ENA-OPVY01001087-OPVY01001087.1-human-gut-metagenome-genome-assembly--contig:-NODE-1087-length-16148-cov-3.697508_pt1 | contig 16148 bp, 16 predicted proteins | sample MGYA00241503_ERZ501998 | MGnify/ENA primary metagenome ERZ501998 (study PRJEB25962, sample SAMEA2042107) | human gut metagenome | biome: human gut; feature: human-associated habitat; material: faeces... | reverse complement strand
AATTTAATTTGCGGGAAGTTTGCAGCCGGCGGGAAGGATAATTTGCTGTCTGACAGCGAGAACGTCCTCTGTCTCAAATCCGCGGCCATCGATTACGGTATGACCAGCATCCTCAAGAAGCTTACGGCCTTCGGACATAATTTCCTGCGGGAGTAAAATTTTCCAACCCATGATAATACCTCCTATAATGAAACATTTTTGATAAACTGTTTTTCACTGTCTTTATTATAGCGGAGATTGTTCACAAAATAAAACAATCTGTTTTTGTAAGGTTGAAAAGGAAATGTTGTTGAAAATCGTTAGTACAAAAAGAGACGCTTATATGTTATAGCACTTTCTTTTATAAGGCAAATATGCTAATATAAGATCATCAAACAGATCTCTTTCCTGGAGATCACTGCCCGTGATTCTGGGCATCTGTGGTATCTGACTTCAGTTCTGAAATCATTCCCACGAAATTGCAAAAAAACTCTATATCGTGTACAATGAAAGGAGAAATTATGACGAAAGTAAAGAGAAACTTTAAAGACAGCCTTTTCCGACTGGTGTTTCATGGGAAGGAGGAGTTACTGAGCCTGTATAACGCAGTAAACGGAAGTTCGTATACGAATGCGGACGATTTGGAGATTAATACGCTGGAAGATGTGGTGTATATGGGGATGAAAAATGATGTCTCATTCTTGTTTGCACATTATCTGAATTTGTATGAAGCCCAGAGTACCAGTAATCCGAACATGCCATTGAGGGGAACCATATATTTTGGAGATCTGATAAAGGGATGGGTAGAAAGCAACCATCTTGATATGTATTCCGAAAAGCAGATCATGATCCCAAAGCCGAAGTTTCTTGTCTTTTATAACGGTTTAAAGAAGGAACCGGAAAGAAGGATTCTCCGGCTGTCAGATTCATTTGAAGGCGGGCAGGATGAGGAGGCAGCGCTGGAGTGTACTGCGATCATGTTAAATATTAATTATGGATACAATCAGAAATTAATGGAGAAGTGCCAGACATTGCACGATTATTCTTATTTTGTGGAAAATGTGAGACAGGGAGTCCGTGTCGGAAAGACATTGGAGGAAGCTGTAGATGAAGCAATCAGTAAGTCCTTGAAAGAGGGCGTGTTGAAGGATCTTTTAAAGAAAAACAGAGCGGAGGTGCGAAACGTGGTATTGACAGAATATAACGAAGAGCTGCATCTGAAAAATGTGAGGGAATGTGGGTATGAAGAAGGATACGATAATGGATATGATAGTGGATATGGCAGTGGCTTGGACCAGGGACGCATGCAGAACCAGATTGAATTAGTAATAAAAAAAGTACGGAAAGGTCAGTCTCTGGAACGGATTGCGGATGCTCTGGAAACATCGGAAGATCAGCTGAAAGAAATATACGAGGCGGTAGTGAAAGCAGCGCCGGAGTATGATCTTGAGAAAATTAAGGGAGAGTTGAAAATAAAGAAACGGTAATAAGTATACAGAAGCAAACTGTCAGGAGAAAGCTCCTGACAGTTCTCTATTGCAGATAATCGAATATTTGAGTCAGTTTTAGAATAGTTTCCTGTATTTATAATAATGGAAAGAAAATATTGCTAAGTTCAGGAACAATAGAAAAATGACTCATGTCAGTTGCTTCATCGCCATCGCATAGGAATGAAATTCCTGTGTGATGGCTTTTTTCATGCCTTCAGCATAGTGGGGCAGAATCAGATCATTGCGGTAGACCAGGGAGATATCGATTTTTGAGAAAGAGTGGTTCATCCTCAGACAATGGCAGTTCTCTGGCCAAGTGATCGCCCCTTTTTTATGATCAAAAAGGATCATCGGAGACAGGAAAGCGGCTCCCTGGGCAGAACAGGCGAGTTGATAGATGATGTTCTGGTCAGATGCCTCGAGAATTGTCTTAGGCATGATTCCACAACGATCATAGGCGCGTTCTAAAAGAGAACGGATTCGGTTGTCCGAAGCGAGGAGGAGGATTGGAAAGTCTTTGAGATCAGAGACATCAAGACCTTCGATGGCACTTTTATTTAAAAGTTCCTGCCAGTGATTCGGGCAGCATTCCTTCAGAATATTATCGTGGATCAGACAGAAAAGGTATTCGGACGCTAAAGGGATCATATTTAGATTAGACGCAGCGGGAACATCAACACCGATGAAAAGATCGAGCTTTCCAGCCTGAAGAGCGTCAGCCATTTTCAGAGTATAAGACTGACGAAGATCCAGAGAAACATTTGGGTAGGCGTTGTGGTATCGCTCCCAGATTCCCGGAAAGAATACCTGGATCCGCTGCCTTGACATTCCAAGAACAAGATGACCGGAACATTCGGCGGAGAGATCCGCCAGGGATGCCATCATCTGGGATTCATTTCGCAGCATCTGTTTTGAGTAAAAAAGCATAGTCTCCCCGGCAGGTGTGAGCTTCAGATATGGTTTTCGCTGAAACAGCTCCACACCATATTCCTCCTCCAGGCGCTTGATGGAACCAGAGAGGGACTGCTGTGTGATGTGAAGAGCTTCAGATGCTTTTGTAAAATTCATTTCTTCCGCAAGTGCTACAAAGTACTGACATGTTTTAAGGTTCATAGATGCCTCCACAGGAAAATGCTGTTTAAAATCGAAAATATAACTGTTGGAAAACTGTTATAACTGTATGATAGTATAAAAACAACAAGAAATCCAGTAGATTTTACAGCAAATTAACGAAAGGAAGTATTTGTGATGGTTAGATTGATGGACTGCACTTTGAGAGACGGTGCAAATGTAGTAGGAAAAGGATTTGACGCGGAGATCACAAAGATCGTTCTGGATATCCTGACAGAGAGCAATGTTCCGATCATTGAATTCGGAAACGCAGGCGGAATCGGAGCTTATGAGGTTGCAGGATTCACAAACGCCCTGACTGACATGGAGTATCTGGATCTGGTACAGCCGTATCTTGGAAAATCAGAGATCGGTATGTTTTTAAACGCAAAGAGATTCCGCGAACCGAATGTTGAGCTTGCTGCATCCAAGGGAATGAAGTTCTTACGCTGTGGTGCTGATGCCGGGGATGCGAGAAAGATCTCAGAAGTTCCGGTAAAAACGATCAAAAAATGCGGAATGAAAGCGTACTATTCCGCAATGAAAGCATATCTTCTCACTCCGGAAGAACTGGCGGAGGAAGCGAAGTTCCTGGAGTCCATCGGACTTGACGAGTTTACGATCATGGATTCTGCCGGAACTATGATGCCGGATGACGTAAAGAGAGCAACGGAGTGCTGCAAAAATGCGGTAAAGATTCCGGTGGCCTTCCATTGCCACAACAATCTTGGACTTTCCGCAGCAAATGCCATCGCAGCTTATGAGAGCGGAGTAGATATTTTAGACTGCGGTCTCATGGGAATGGCAAGAAGCGCAGGAAACCTCCCGACAGAGGTGGCTGTGGCATTTATGCAGAAATATGGAGAGTTTAAGGATATTGACCTTTACGCGATGTTAAACGGAATCGACCAGAGACTTCTTCCGGCAATGGAAAAGCACTCCTATCATGACGCGATCCCGCCGTATGACCTGATCCTCGGCGTGTCCGGAGCACATTCCAGTTTTGGAAAGACATTCAAAGCTGTCGCTAAAGATACAGGCGTTGATCTTTATAAACTGATTGTTGAGGTCAGCAAGATCAACAGAAAGAATCCGAGCGAAGATCTCATGCGAGAAGTGGCAGAGAAAATCAAATAAAAAGAGGGAAAAAACGTGAAAGTAGCAATCGTAGGAACATATCCGGCAGGTACATTTGAAAAGTTTAAAAATTATTTTTGTGAAAAGCCGGAAATTAAAGTGGTTGAAGTTGATACACAGGAGAAATTTGACGCACTGACAGAGGCAGATGCCATCGTTCTTCGAATTTTAAAAATGCCGAAAGAAGTAGTCGCAAGGATCAAAGGATTAAAGATGATCATGCGCTGGGGAGCCGGCTTTGATTCGGTTGACATTGAAGAAGCAGGAAAACATGGAATTTATGTCTGCAATACTCCGGGAGCAAATGCTTATGCTGTGGCGGAGCTTACGGTGGCATTGATGTTAGCAGTCGGAAGAAAACTGATCTGCCATGACCGTGCGATTCATCAGGGGGAGTGGAGTAAGAACACATTTTTAAACCTGACGAGAACTTTAAACAATAAGGTAGTCGGCATCATCGGCGGAGGAAATATCGGTCGTCAGGTGGCATCCAGGGTGCAGGCCTTCGGATCTACAGTCCAGTATTATGATCCGTTCCGCCTGCCGGAGGAGATGGAAGAAAAACTGCATATGAAATATGTAGGACTTGAGGAGCTGATCCGTACAAGCGACGTGATCACCCTTCATGTACCGCTCATGGATTCCACGCGTCATATGATCGGCGAGAAAGAAATCGAAAAAATGAAGGACGGCGCGATCCTAATCAACGTTGCGAGAGGTGGACTTATGGATGATGAGGCTGTTGTGAACGCAGTCAATTCCGGAAAACTTTCCGGTGCCGGAATCGACTGTGTGGAGGAAGAACCGGCAAAACCGGGCAGTCCGATTCTCGCAAATCCGAACATTATCGTAACACCGCATGTCGGCGGTGGCTCTGCGGATATCTCAGATGTCATGTTCCCGATGATCACGGAGAATATTGAACGGCTGGCTGAGGGAAAAGAGCTGAAGTATGTGGTGAATCAGAAATATCTATAACAACAAAATGTTGTGAAAAAAAGTTGTTTTAATTGTTGGATATTTATTTTTAAGTTTGATATTATGATGTTGTAAATATTAACCATAACAACGTTTAATAAATGCAAAAATAAAACAAACTGCACAAATAAAAGAACGTAGCAAGGGGGAATATATTATGCAAATTGATGAATCGATGGTTCGGGATATGTATCCGGAACTGGACTGGATCCAGGATGAAGAACTTCGGAAAAAATGTATTGACGCGATGACGGAAGCTTACATTAACGGCGGTTGGACATCGGAAACAAAAGAGTCTCTTCCGGTTTCTGTTACAAAAGTACATGTGCCGAAGCTCAATCATGCGGTGGAGCATGTCCGGGTCGTAACGAAGATTGCAGCATCGATCTACGATAATCTGGAAGCAATGTATGGAATGGAGGGATGTCCAAGGGATCTTGTCATTGCGGGAGCTCTTCTCCATGATCTCGGAAAGCCAATGGAGTTTAAAATGTTCGAGGATGGAAGTCTTGGATACGCACCGGGAGCAAAGATTATGAGACATCCGTTGAGTGGTGCAATTCTTGCGGATAAACATGGGCTTGGGGATGAAATCGTCCATATCATCGCAACCCACTCCTTCGAAGGAAACGCATCATATAAAACACTGGCAGCCCAGATTGTCTGTGCGGCAGATAATATTGCATTTGCATATCTGCTTTCTTTTAATCCGAACTAGGTATTTATGGAAAATAAAATACGATAACATATAATTCAGGAGGTTTCTTATGAAAAAAAGATCAGTAGTCGCAACTATGTTAGCAGCAGCAATGGCGTTATCATTAACCGCATGCGGAAGCAAATCAGCGGATACACCGCAGACAACAGCAGCCGCAGCAGATACAAATACAACAGCGGCCGCTGCAGCAGATTCTAATTCTACATCAGACTGGCCAAAACAGACAGTTACATTGATCTGTGGATTCGGCGCAGGCGGAAGTTCAGACCTTGGTGTCCGCTCTCTCGCAACAGCCCTTGAAAAACAGACAGGCCAGTCCTTCGTCGTTCAGAATGTAACTGGAGCAAATGGTTGGATGGCATGGGCCCAGCTGCTTCATTCCAAGGCAGATGGATATACGATTGCGCTTGTAAATACCCCGACGTTATTTACAGATTATCTGGATCCGCAGCAGGGACACAGCGAGACAATGGCTGATTTTGATTTCATCTGCAACCACGTTATCGATACAGGACTTCTCGTTGCCAAGACAGGAAAATATGCAGATATGGCAGCATTTATGGATGCAGCAAAATCTGATGGCGGTGTGACAGTTGGAGATGTTGGAGCAAACGGAAACAAGCATATCGCGACCGTGCAGCTTCAGGCAGCAAATGACGGATCCACACTGACACCGGTTCATCAGTCTGGATGGAGCGATAACTATGCAGCTGTTCTCGGTGGAACCTTGGATGCGGTAAGTGCTACATATGGTGATGTTGCCTCTATTCTTGCAGATGGTGACATTCAGGTACTCTGTGTATTTGCAGATGAAAGACTGGATGTTCTTCCAGATGTTCCGACATGTAAAGAAGCTGGATTTGGCGATGTTGTTTCTGAGCCGACACGTGGATACATGCTTCCGAAGGGCGTAGATGCTGCAACAAAAGCTAAAATCGATGAAGTATTTGAAAAAGCGATCGCTGATACAGATCATCAGGCAGAGATGAGTAACCTTGGTCTCATTGTTGATTATATTGGTGGAGACGAGTACCTGGATCTCTTAAAATCCCAGGAACAGGATATTATCGCTCTGAAACCGGAACTTGGTTGGGAGTAAGATTTAAAGAAAGGCAGTCAAATTCATGGATTTTTTTAAGAAATGCAGCCAAGATGTTTATATCGCAATAATCTTGCTGGCCATCAGTGTTTATATGATCTTTAATGCAATGACAAAGATGAGTTCAGGCGCGGCGCAGTTTCCAATTTTGATCTTAGTTGTGTTTATTGCACTGTCGATCGGTCTTCTGATCAAGGGAATCCGTGATACGCAGCATGCGGAAAAAACGGGAGAAGAGTTAAAAGGTCAGATGAAATTTTCACAGATCAAAATGCCGTTAGTGGTGTTTGTTTTCATTACCATCTACGTTGTGTTAGTTGATCTGGTTGGTTTTATTGTTCCGTCGCTTGTTTTTACAGCAGCACTGATGTGGTTCAATCACATCCGGAATAAAGTGGTATGTGTTCTGGTACCGGTGGGACTGGTAGGATTCTTATATGTACTCTTTACATTTATCCTGTCATCCCGGTTACCGTAAAACAGGAGGGAACAGTATGTGGCAGCAGGTATTAACAAATTTATTCAGTATTGAGAGTCTGTTGGCTCTTGTAGTAGGTGTTGTAGGAGGAATGGTGATAGGAGCTCTGCCTGGTCTGAATGCGACCATGGCGATCTCCCTTCTGATTCCGATTACATATTCCATGTCACCGTATGCTGCGTTCATCATGATGATGGCAGTATACACATCCGCATTCTATGGCGGTTCCCTGACAGCAATTCTGATCCATACGCCGGGAACCCCGTCATCAGCTGCAACAGCTGGGGATGGATATGCGCTGACGAAAAAGGGACGTGGACTGGAAGCGATGGGAATGTCCACGGTGGCTTCCATGTTCGGCGGTGCTGTCAGTGGTATTGCGCTTCTGACAATGGCTCCGTTACTTGGAAAGGTCTCCCTGATGTTCAGTGCACCGGAGTATTTCCTGATCGTTATTCTGGGACTTTCCATTATTGGCGGTCTCGGTGGCGGCTCTATGATTAAGGGATTTTTAATGGGATGCTTTGGGTTATTCCTTGGAACCATCGGAACAGACGGATTGACAGGACAGCTTCGTTTTACCTTTGGAATTGATGGCCTGTATTCGGGAATCTCTACTGTTCCAGCCCTGATCGGATTGTTCTCAATCTCCCAGGCATTAGTTTTAAGTGAACAGTATCTTGCGTTTAAGCAGGGAATTCACAGAACAGTTGACGAGGAGAGCATGAAAGGTAAATTTCTTCCGACCATGAAGGAGATCATTCAGCTGATCCCGAATTTCATCAGATCCGCAATCATCGGCGTTGTTGTAGGAATTTTACCGGGTGCGGGCGGAGATATCGGCGCGTGGTTTGCATACAGCCAGGCAAAGAAAGCATCCAAACATCCGGAAGAGTTTGGTGAGGGATCTTTAGAGGCGATTTGTGCATCGGAGACGGCTAATAATGCGGTAACGGGAGGAAGTATCATTCCACTGATCACGTTGGGTATTCCGGGATCTACAGTTGCAGCAGTTCTTTTAGGAGCATTGATCCTCCATGGTTTAACTCCTGGACAGTCCATGTTCACAAAGAATATCACAACGACTTACACAATTATCCTTGGATTTATCCTTGCGAATATCATGATGGGCCTGATTGGTATCGTGATCTGCCGCCAGGTCGTAAAGATCACAAAGGTATCCGATGCGATCTTAATTCCGGTCATTGTCGTATTATCCACGATTGGTTCTTACTCTATCAACAACCGTTTCAGCGATGTATACTTAATGTTAGTTTTCGGTCTGATCGGTTACCTCTGCAAGAGACTTGACCTTCCGACAGCTCCGATCATCCTCGGAATGCTTCTTGAAGCGACTGGTGAATCCGGCTTCAAGAACGCAATCTTAATGTCCAAGGGACAGCCGATACTTTTCTATTACTTGCAGAGACCGGCGAGCCTTGTACTCTTACTTCTCATCTTCCTGACTGTTGTTGTTCCAATCATCAGCATGGCTGTGAAGGCGATGAAGAACAGAAAAATAGCATAAAATACAAAAAAACTCCCCTGTTGGAGCTCACTGGATGCGTGAGTTCCAGAGGGGAATTTCTTGTGCTACAATGATTCCGAAAAAAGCTGCCAGCAGTTGGCGCAGATATCAAAGATCAGTTCGGTCGAACCTCCGCGATCCCATCAAACACATCCTTCGTGATCTCAATAAAATCATGGGCATACTCCGGAAGAAAACGTTCTTTGTGATAGGCAAGGACCAGTCGGTGATTGATCAGTGATTTTTTCAGTGCAAGCGGAAACGCATTGGCATCCGGGTGGGCAGCTAAGAGCGTTGGGAGACGCATCTGGGTGCAGAAGAATGCTCCATAATTATGCGGATACAGGGACATAAAAAGCTCTGTAGTCTGGGATTCCAGAAAAATATTCGGCTTTACCTTTGCGTCGAGAAAACACTGATCCAGAGTCTTTCGAAGCTTCATGGAGGAGGCTGGGAGCAGGAATGGAATTTTTGAAAAATGTGCCAGCTCCACGCCGCTTAAGGACTCCTCTTTTAATTTTTGCCAGGAATCGGGATAGTGGCGCTGCAAAAGCTCATCGGAACAGACCAGATAAATATGGTCGGTCAAAAGAGTGGAAGATTCCAGTTTTGGATTATCCTGATACATGACACCGATAAAAATATCAAGTTCCCCATTGTAGAGACGTTCTTCCATTTTATTGGAGGATTCATTGCAGAGCTCGATCTTGATATTCGGCCATTTCGCATAGAATCTCGGCAGGATCTCCGGAAGACAGATCTGTCCGCGGTAGGTCGGGATTCCAAGCTTCAGGTTGCCAATACTTTTTTCGGAAATATCAGCAAGGCGGTTCTGGAATTCATGTTCCTCGGCGAGGATCTTCACTGCAACAGCGTAGAGCTGTTCCCCTACATAGGTAAGGGCGAGCTTTGGCTTCCGGTGAAAGAGAGGGACACCGTAGTACTGTTCCAGACGCTGGATATGCTGGCTCAGGTTCTGCTGGGAGATATAGAGCTTCTGGGCTGTGTTGGTGACGTGAAGCTCTTTGGCAAGTTCAACGAAATAGTACAAGCTGAGTAAATTCATAAAAAGACCCCTTCTATCTTTTACAAGACGTAACGATTCAGTGCCTTCATAGTTACGAGTAAAAATCCATTTTAAAACAATCTACGCTCCGCTCAGGTCCGTGCTGGCTGTGTGCCACTGGCCCACAGCACCTGCGTCGATGGGATTTTTGACTTCCAGCCTATGTTTTCTTACGGTCAGCGCATCAAGTGTGCAGACCCACTGAACTGTTACTGTAAAACAGCGTTTTGCGAAAAGACGGATTTTCCGCCAATACTTTCATTATATATATTGTTTATCGGGATGTAAAGTGAATAACAAAAAAATATTGTGAAAAGCAAATAAATACATTGTTTGTAATTGTTATAGACCTGCGATACAATATGGTCAGAAAGAGATGAGAGAGCAAAAGAAGCGATCTCAACCACATAAAAATCCAAGGAAAAGGAGATTACAAAATGGCAGTAGGTAAGAGAATCTATTTAAAGAGACACATGCCGGACAAAGAGGTTATGATGCAGTTTAAGAACATTCCGGCATCCAATACCTGTGATGTAATGGGAAGAAACGCAGCGATGAATCCGAGAATCCGCCTTGTAAGTCAGCCAAAAGAGCAGATGGCAGTCGGACCGGCACTCACTGTTAAGGCAAGAGGCGGTGACAACCTTGCCCTTCATGCGGCATTAAACATTGCTCAGGAGGGAGATTTCCTTGTTGTATCCAACGAGGAGGATGATACACGTTCACTTATGGGTGAGATCATGATGGCTTACCTTCGTTATGACAGAAAAGTTGCCGGTATCGTTATTGACGGACCGATCCGTGACATTGATGAGATCGGCAAGTGGGATTTTCCGGTATACTGCACAGGCACAACACCGGGCGGTCCATACAAAGAGGGACCGGGCGAGGTTAACGTACCGGTAGCATGCGGCGGAATCAGCGTAAACCCGGGAGACATCATCCTGGCTGATCCGGATGGCGTTATCGTTATCCCGAGAAAAGACGCTCCGCAGATCTTAGAGGACGCAAAGAAGTTCCAGGCAGCAGATGAGAGCAAGCTCGCAGCTGCAAAGAACGGCACAGCAAAGAGAGAATGGGTTGAGAAGACTCTCGCGGCAAAAGAGTTCGAGATCATCGACGACGTTTACGAGCCGTAATCCAGATCATATACGGACAGTTTGCCATGCACGGAGCTGGTCGAAAAGCCGCTGTGGATTTATTTGCAGAGACGTTTGACTAAATCAGGCATGGAAATAGAACTGCCGTCTTCTCGGGCGGTCAAATGTCCGGGAAGAATTCAGCACCAATCATTTCATAATGAAGACCCCTATACTTTATGTTTGTTATACCCCAAACCTTATTTTGCGAAAAGCAGATCAGGGACAGGAAGCTCAACCTGTCCCTGATCTGCTTTTTACATTTTTGACACAGGTGTCTGAAAACACGAGATTAAATGTGAAAGGCCAATCATAAAAATAAAGAAAACAGTAGTTACATAACAATGATTTTTTGTTAAAATAGAAGAAATACATTGTTTGTATTTGGAAAAGAACAGAGATACAATATGGACATAAAGAGATTGGCCCAATCAAAAGAAAACAAAAAATATTTTTACGGGGGTACATATGACAGTTGCGTCTCTATTTAGCGACATGATCCTCATTGGCGTGTTCATGCTCGCAGGATTTTTTGTAAGAGAAATCGTGAAACCTATCCAGAAGCTGTTCCTTCCGGCTTCCCTGATCGGAGGACTTCTGGCACTGATCCTTGGTCAGCAGATGCTTGGTCTTGTTGAAATTCCGGAGTCTTTCTCAAAATTCTCCAACGTCCTGATCGCTCCGATCATGGCAGCATTGTTATTCGGCGTTACGATCAATCGAAAAAAGGTAGTTGGTTACCTTGATTATATCTGCGTGGAGCAGGGAATTTATGGTATGCAGATGGCAGTCGGCGCTGCTCTTGGAGCACTGCTCACGGTGCTCTGGCCGGGTCTTCCGAAGGGATGGGGCACCATGGGTGTGTTCGCGTTCCAGGGAGGTCACGGAAACGCGGGTGCGGCAGGACAGACGTATGAGAATCTCGGCATTCCGGAAAATCTGTCTGTCGGAATGGTCCTTGCTACCTTTGGCCTGATCATGGCTATGTTAGTCGGCATGATCGTTGTAAACATCGGTGTAAGAAAAGGCTGGACAAAATTCGTTAAGGATGCGCAGAAACAACCTGACTGGTACTATGGCGGAGTCCTTCCGGAGGAAAAGAGAAGTTCCATCGGCAGCACCGTGACAAGTTCCATCGGTATCAACCACCTTGCACTTCAGGGCGGCTGGCTTCTCGCGGCGGTTTACGCAGGCCGTCTTCTGATCAAGGCCGTCGGTCTTGTATGGCCGGGTGTCAGCGTCCTTCCGACTGTTATCCAGGGCATCCTCGGCGGAGCGATTATCTGGAATCTCGCGAAGGCAGTCAAACTTGACCGATACATTGATGTAAAGACCATCAAGCATGTCAGCGGATTTTTACTTGAGGTTGTTGTCCTCACAGCAATGGCAACACTTGATATCGAACTCATCAGTACATACATTGTGCCGATCGTGATCTACACAGCGATCTGCTGTGCGCTGACACTTGCGATGTCTCTTGTCTTCTGCAAGCTGTTCTGCAAAGAAGAATGGTTTGAAAAAGCATTGATGGCATTCGGAGTAGGTACAGGAAACACGGCGACAGGTCTTGCACTTGTCCGTGCCGTTGACCCGGATTCCAACTCCAGCGCACCGGATAACCACGGTATCTACAGCGCTGTTATGTGCTGGAAGGAAGCTTTCGCAGGTCTCGTTCCGATGTGGACCATGTCCGGAATCGGAATGACCGTTGGTGTCGGCGGAGTGATGTGCGCGATCTGCATCATCGTAGGCTGCATCTTATTTGTTCGTCCGAGCAGAAAAACAGCATAAAATTGGAAACCTTTGCGGGGCAGAGCGGGAACGCTCTGCCCTGTTCTGTTTCAGCATTTTCCCACCTTGCAAACCCCGGAAAACTATGTTATGATATCATGTGATTTCGTCTGCGTCCATGCTGGATGCGGGCATATGTGCGGTGAGTCTGGAACCAAAGATCGGAATGATGGGCGAAGAACGTGAAAGTGCAGCGGGGAGTTCTGATCCTGGACAGGCAAAAGAACATAGAAGGAGAAATGATATATGAAATGGAAGAAATTTACGCTTGAGACGACCACGGATGCGGTGGATTATCTCGGAAGCATGTTTGATGATATCGGAATCGAGGGAATGGAGATCGAGGACAACGTACCGCTTACCGAAAGCGAGACGAAGGGAATGTTCATCGATATTCTCCCGGAGCTTCCGCCGGATGACGGTACCGCGAGAGTCAGCTTCTATTTAGACGAGGACGAGGATACGGAAGAAAAGTTGAAGGCAGTCCGTGAGGGGCTTGAGGAGATCCGCCAGTTCGTGAATATCGGTACCGCGAAGATCACTGAGTCCGAGACGGACGATAAGGACTGGATCAACAACTGGAAACAGTACTTCAAACCGTTTACGGTTGATCATATCCTCATCAAGCCGACGTGGGAGGAGATCCCGGAAGAGCATAAGGACAAGCTTTTGATCCAGATCGATCCGGGAACCGCGTTCGGAACCGGAAAACATGAGACGACACAGCTCTGTATCCGTCAGCTTGAAAAGTATGTAAAGCCGGGTGTAAAGGTCCTTGACCTCGGAACAGGAAGCGGAATCCTCGGAATCGCCGCGTTAAAGCTTGGTGCGGAGTATGTATTTGGAACGGATCTCGATGAGAACGCCATCACCGCAGTCCATGAAAATCTGGCAGCCAACGATATCCCGGAGGAGAAGTTCGGTGTGATTCAGGGAAATATCATCGACGATAAGGCGACACAGGATGCGGCTGGATATGAGTGCTACGATATTGTTGTTGCAAATATTCTTGCTGACATTATCATCATGATCCAGAAACAGGTTCCGTTCCACTTAAAGAAAGGCGGAATCTTCATCAGCTCCGGCATTATTGATATGAAGGAACAGGCCGTCCGCGAAGCGCTTGAGGCGAACGATGCCTTCGAGATCATCGAAGTGACAAGACAGGGCGAGTGGGTATCCTTCACAGCGAGGAAGAAATAGTGTATCATTTTTTTACGGAAACAGAATTTTTCACAGAGTCGGAGGCCGTGATCACCGGTTCCGATGTGAATCATATTAAGAACGTGCTGCGGATGAAACCGGGGGAGAAGATCCTGCTCAGCGACGGTAAGGGCACAAACTGCCTTTGCGAGATCACGGAACTCTTTCCGGATAAAGTCCTCGCGAAGATCCTGCCGGAGGAAGTGGACGATACGGAGCTTCCTGTAAAAGTGACCCTGTATCAGGGACTTCCGAAAGCAGATAAAATGGAATTTATCATCCAGAAATGTGTAGAACTGGGTGTTACAAAGATCGTTCCGGTGGATACCGACCGTGCGGTGGTGAAGTTCGACGCGAAGAAGGAAGAGGCGAAGAGAAAACGCTGGTACGGGATCTCCGAGAGCGCGGCGAAACAGTCAAAGCGCATGATCGTTCCGGAAGTTGGAAATGTGATGAAGTTCAAAGCGGCCATTGAGGCGGCAGCGCTGGATGATCTGGCGATCATTCCCTACGAAGATTCCGAGAGTCTTCCGGGAGCGGGCGGAATGGCGCTTACGAGAGAACTCATCGGAAGCTTAAAACCGGGACAGAGCCTGTCCATCTTTATCGGACCGGAAGGCGGATTTTCCGACGGGGAAGTGGAACTTGCGATGCAGTCCGGGGTGAAGCCGGTGACGCTCGGAAAGAGAATCCTCAGGACGGAAACAGCCGGAATGTTTGTGATGGCGGCTGTGGGATTATTACTGGAATAAAGAAGTAAAAATTTCAGTGCAGACCGAAGAAAAGTTCAGGATGAGTTTTTAATTATAACTGTGAATAACTGAACGGTTACAGAAAAGTTGAAAATAGCATTATGCTATAAAGGGTAAATTTTAAGAAGTAAAAAGACCGGTATCATGAATATGGAGAATGTTTTGCCGGTCCAGACTGGGAGTAAATAAAACTCATGGAAAAGAGAGAAGTTTATTTTGATAACTCCGCGACGACCCGCGCCTTCGACGAGGTGCGCGATATCGTCGCGGAGACAATGACCGTGGACTACGGCAATACGTCCTCCAGACACATGAAAGGTGTGGAGGCAGAGAATTATATTAAGACTGCCCGTGAGGAGATCGCGAAGACTTTAAAAGTGAAGGATAAGGAGATTCTCTTCACCTCCGGCGGAACCGAGTCCAACAATCTGGCGCTGATCGGAACGGCGCTTGCAAATAAGCGCGCCGGAAACCACATCATCACCTCCTGCGTGGAACATGCATCGATCTACAATACGACAGCGTTCCTCGAGGAGCTTGGCTTCCGGGTGACCTACCTGCCGGTGGATCACAATGGACATGTATCCATAGACGCGCTTCGTGAGGCAATCTGCGACGATACGATCCTTGTGTCCGTCATGTATGTAAACAACGAAATCGGAGCGGTGGAACCAATCGAGGAGATCGCGAAGATCATCAAGGAGAAAAAACCGTCCGCCTACTTCCATGTGGACGCGATCCAGGCTTACGGAAAATATGTGATCCGCCCGAAAAAACAGGGCATCGACCTTTTATCAGCCAGCGGACATAAGATCCACGGCCCAAAGGGAACCGGCTTCCTCTATATTGATGAGAAGGTAAAGATCAAACCGATCATCTACGGCGGCGGACAGCAGAAAGGCATGCGCTCTGGCACCGAGAATGTTCCGGGATGCGCAGGTCTCGGTCTGGCGGCAAAGATGGTCTACACCGACCATGATGCGAAGATTGATAAGCTCTATGCGATCAAGGACCGCATGGTGAAAGGTCTTCAGGCGATGGACGGCGTTACAGTCCATGGTCTTACCGGACGGGACAGCGCTCCGCAGATCGTTGCGGCAGGCTTTGAGGGCGTGAGGGCGGAGGTTCTGCTCCATGCGCTGGAGGATAAGGGAATCTATGTTTCTTCCGGCTCCGCATGTTCCTCCAACTATCCGGGTGTGTCAGGAACCTTAAAGGGGATCGGCGTGAAGGATTCCCTGCTGGATTCCACGCTTCGCTTCTCCTTCGGTGCATTTAATACTGAGGAGGAAGTGGATTACTGTCTGGAAGTACTGAATGAACTTGTGCCGATGCTCAGAAGATATCGGAGAGCATAAAGATCATATACAACACTTGGCGGGAAAACGAAGATTTCCCGGTCAGTCACTAAGAAAAATGTCCTGAAACAGCGGCGGACGGCGGGAAAATGCCGATCGCAAAAAGTTCAGGATCCTATGGAGGATATTCCGTGAAATACAGATCATTTTTAATCAAATACGCAGAGATCGGCGTAAAGGGAAAAAACCGTTACCTCTTTGAGGATGCCCTTGTAAAACAGATCCATCACCGTTTAAAGAATCTGGAAGGCAATTTCTCCGTCACAAAAGAGGCGGGAAGAATCTATGCGGAGGCATCTGAAGATTTCGATTACGATGAAGT
>ENA-OPVY01001070-OPVY01001070.1-human-gut-metagenome-genome-assembly--contig:-NODE-1070-length-16323-cov-2.716806_pt1 | contig 16323 bp, 14 predicted proteins | sample MGYA00241503_ERZ501998 | MGnify/ENA primary metagenome ERZ501998 (study PRJEB25962, sample SAMEA2042107) | human gut metagenome | biome: human gut; feature: human-associated habitat; material: faeces... | reverse complement strand
TAGTAGATACACTACCCATCAAAAAGTCGAGTTAATTACTGACGGATATACTAGTAAGAATTATATCCTTATTTTTGTGTATCCGTCAACAAAAAAGAGTGTGGTAACTATTCAAATATTTAGTCACCCATTTTTCCACCAATTTCCATCGTGTACTTTGCTTCCATATGATATCCTGCTTTTTTCGCATATTGCATTTCTCCCTTCTGAAGTTTTCTTTTCAGTTACATGACTATACCAGAAATCAGGGAAATAGCGATTCATCAGATGTACCGAAAATGCGAGGAGGAGATTGGGGATCGTAGACAATATAGGGAAAATTAGGAGAAAAGAAAAGTCATGGTTCGTGCCATGACCTTTCAAAAGAACATATTTAATTTCCACTCGCAACTCCGGCAAATTTTACTGTCACATCATAAGTAGACGGATCATCTTCAACAGATTTTCCGTTGACACAATCAGCGTCTGTTCCTTCCATCCAGATATACACATGAACGGCAATTCCATCATATCCTACATTTGTTGCAATTGCTTCTGAATTGGCTGGAATCGTAAAGTTCTCGCCATCCTTGGTCGCAGCCCAGTTTTTTGCACCGGTTATCCTTTGATCTGTATAATGTCCGGTGTAAACATATGGATATGTAACTGTATCAAGTTTCGGCTTTCCGTTTACTTTCTGAATACTTGTCCATCCAGCCTTGGCAGTGCTGTCATTGCCTTCTCCCGTTTCATTATCTTTTGCGTACACGATACGGAGCGTTTCTTCTCCAACAGGAGTTTTTCCGTCTGCCGCGACTGCCTGCGTAGTGATCGCAACACGCATGGAATCTGTAACCGTCTTGGAACCATCGCCACCTTTTGCTGTAATTGTGACAGGGGCACCATCGCTGGCATCCAAATATACATCTGCCGTACCAGTCTCTGTAATCGTATAAACGATATACTCACTTTTTATAAATGCAAAATAATCCTTATCATAATTGCCCGGTATGGCATTTGCTCCTGTTGCAAAAGCTGGCTCAGAATAGTCGGTGACAAGACCTTGGTTATTGAAGCTCTGACACACATACCAATTTTTCAGATCATCCGTAGAAGCCGGACTTAAAGTTGCTCCTTTGGAAGTTGCTTCCAGAGATTTCTGTTCTCCACCATGCTGTGCACCTTTTGACAATTCACCAATCTGAAGAATAAATCCATTGGTTGTAGCACTGATGGTAGATGTCGTTCCCTCTACTTTGTTGTTTGTCACAAACCAGGCATAAGTCGCTGATGATAATGCAACCGCGGTAACTACTACAGACAGACCTGCTGCTGCCAATTCCCTTTTTAATTGTTGTATATTCTTCATATTCTCACTCCTGACAGATAAAACATTTCAAAAAACAGAAGCCAGAAGATTCTGTTTTTTGAAATGTCCCCCACGCCACAACCGTGGGGACATATCTCACATTTAACACAGGTTATCTCTTATGCGCCTGTTGCTTCGTTATTTGCATTTACGTCACTTCCGTCTGTGTTAACCGGAGTAGCTGTAAATGTAATTGTTACGCCACAACCTGTTAAATCAGCAAGCTGTGTGGTTTTTACATCATCATCTGCTCCATCGTAAAATACGTAAACATCAACTTTTCCAGAAGCTGCTGCTGCAATTGCATCATCAAGATATCCCTCTGTATCATAACCTGTAATATCGGTCTGCGTACTCATATTTTTGTACTGTTTTACCCATCCAGCTGTGGCATCATCACCTTTTTTCCATACAACCCAGCCATCTTCACCAACTACGAGCACACGCATTGCATTTTCAAGTTTAGAGCCAGCAGTTGCGTTAACTTTTACTGATGAAACAGTAAGGTTTTTAAAAGAACCCGCCTTATCATCGCTTGTACCAACATAGAATGTCTGTTTGATTGCATAACTTCCTGTTACAGCTGCTTCAGCATCGCCAACTGTAAAACGTGAATTTGCCAATTCATCAGCCTTTGCTTTATCTGACGCATAAGCTGATTCAAATTTAGCTGATTTGCCATCAGCACCAACACCAACAACCTGTGACGGATATAATTTGTTTTCTCCTGCAGGCTCAGTTAATGTTTTTGTTGTTCCTGAACCAGCTGTTACAGCTACACTGTCAATTTTCAGGAATGGTGCATTTGACTGTGCACTGATATTTGTGGTTGTACCTTTAACGGTATTATTACTTACAAACCAAGCATACGTACTTGATCCCAGCGCTACAGCGGCAACGCATACCATGGCAACTGCTGCTGCCATCTGCTTTTTCAGCGCTTTCATGTTTTTGTTATCTTTCATGACAATCTCTCCTTCGTGACACAGGAATCCTCTTTTGGCTTTTTTGTGAAGCTTCTATGCCGCCGTATGAAGTAGATCAAACTCTCACTGAACCCGGTCGAAGGAGTTTTTCATCATCACCGTTTCCGATGAGGATCTCATCTAATTGCACAGTTTTTCACAAATCTATCCTTTTCATGGGGAATCCTGCGGTTTATTGCATTTCATTTATATAAACGGCGGTTGTGGCGCTGTTCATACCATTGGTTATTTGTTTCGCCTGTTTTCCCAGGTAATATCCTGATCGGTATAGTAGGCATCATTCGGAACATCGTTTCCTGCGGCGCTGATTGGTTTGTTGCCGGTCAGGGTGTCCTTGATATCTGTGATAAATTTCCAGAGAAGGCTGGACTGGTCATCGGAATCGGCATCAATGTGCATGCTGAATTCCACGCTTCCGCCGATAATTTTATCGACACATTCCGGGTCCTCTCCCTCCATCCAGATTACGATTGTGTAGCGGTCTACATTTCCTACCAGGAAATTTTTTTCTTCATATCTGCAGACCAGGTTTTTTTCTGTAAAGTTCGTACAGCCTGCCTCCGGATCTCCGTTTTTGGATGGTTCTGCGTAAACGACGCGATCGCCGTTCCGCCATACTGCCACGCGGACGGCATCTTCCGCACCTTTTGCACAGGAATCCAGCGTTATGCTTGCTACGTAACCAAGATCTTCTTTTCCGGCATTCCGCACATAGTAGGTGTAGGCCATATAGTTTTTTCCGTTGTGTGTTCCTTCTTCTTCGTCAAGGTTATCCGGCAGATCGTCTATGGAAATATTCGTCGCATCTTCTACGCTTGCTGCTGTCAGTTTTGCCGTTGCCTGGTCAAAGTTCCCATTGTCAGCTATGCTGATTCCCTTTCGGTACAGTTCCAGACGATCCAGATTAATGGTAAAGTTTCCCATCTTTTCCTGCATGAATGCAGTGATAAAAAGAATGCAGACGACAAGCAGCATTCCGAGCAGTGCCAGCTGCAGACGGTCCAGCCGAAGAAGCGCAGCTCCAATCTGGCGCCGGCGGCGATGTGGGCGGTACATACTGACGATTTTTTCCGGATCAATATCATCTCCGTATTTTGCCATCAGCTCCTGCAGCTCCTCAATTCGGATCAGTTGATTGTTTTTTTCCTTTTTTCTGAACCGTTTTGGGGATTTTTTTCCTTTCCAGAAATCCTGTGATGTACTCTGCTCTTTCAGCCATTCCTCCAGATATTCTTCTGTTTTTTTGTCCGTTTCTGTATTTTTTTCTTTCATTATAATATCTTTTTTCTGTTTTATCATCATTTGCAGTTTGTTTTTTTGTTACCATTCTACAGTCTGTAACGCTTCTTTACATATGCAACGTATTCCTGCATCTTTCTTCCCTCCTCGATGGAGCCGAAATGGAGCTGGACACCGGTTGCAAAGCGGAAGGCCCCGCCTTTGGGCAGTTCACGCATCCAGCAGATTACGCCGGCAACCTCGAGTTCTTCTTCTCCTTCGCCTGCGTTTCCAAGACGCGGAAGTGTAAAGATACAGCTCTCTCCCACATCGAACCAGTGGTTCATGTATACAGCCATACCATTGTTGGAAATATCTATCGTTTCACCGCTTTCTTTTTCAATTTTGCCTTCCGTATTTAATGCCCAGGTATCCTGCATATAGGATACTGGGATCTGTACTTTCAGACGAATATCACGTCTCTGGATAAACTGACGCTGCTCGGCCACGCGGCGCACTTTCCAGTAACGCCGGATTCCTTCTTTTACCACATCATCCACGTAACCGGCAACCAGATTCTGGTCGTTCCCCTCTCCGTATCGGAAGAGAAGCTTCTGTGTTTCCCCCGGAATCAGCATGTTGCCGTCTACGATGGGGATGGAAACGAGAAATGCGGATTCATCCAATGCCTTGTTAAATGTGCAGATCATATTGAACTGCGGCTGCTGCCCCGGCGGTACATCATAGGCCACTTGTATTTTTGTCCCATGCTTGATCTGTAAACTCCCTGCCATTCTAATAACCTCCAGAAATTTTTACTTTATCTGTTATTTCTTTTTTCCTTTTCCTTCCTGATTTCCTGCAAGGCCTCCTCAATTGCCTTTTTTTCTTCATCCTCCGCAATCTGCTTTGCAAGCTTTACCGTTTTTATGGTATTTCCAACCAGCATCGCTGCCAGCGGAATCAGAATTACCGGAATAAACAGGAGTGGATTGACAATCAGCCTCGCAAGCTTTCCAAGGAACAGGGACGAGCCTGTCACTTTTCCGATCAGTGCCGTTTCGCTTGTGCCATAGGCGTCTTCGACATTATTCGCATCTCCTTTTGTTTTGTAGCTCTAGTGTGTCCCATCCGTCTGCACTCCGGTAACGCGGTGCGTATTGACTGCTCCATCCAATGCCGGGTCGGAAGAATAGAAGGAAATCACATCTCCCGTCTGTATCCGGGATGGATCCGTCTTTTTCACCAGAATCAGCGTATCCACCGGATACGTCGGCTCCATGCTTCCTGTTGTGATACGGAATAGGGTATATCCCGCAATACTCGGCGCTTCTCCCGGCCTGGTCAGAAGAACGATACACAGCACAACGACGGCTGCTGCAATGGTGATCACAGAAACCAGATTGACCAGATGCAGGATTATTTTCTGAATCATTTGTTCTCTCTGTCCTATTCTTTATCTTTTTTCCGTTCTTTCCGCTCTTTCAGCACCTGCAGCAGGTAATGGGAAAGTGTGCCGGCTTCTGCCTTTGCAAGCGCCCTGTCTTTTTCTTTCTGCATGGCCATCAGCTGATTTTGGGCTTCTTCCGCCGCTTTTTCCGCTTCCTGACGAATCCGCTTTACTTCTTCCTGTGCTTTTGTAATAGCTTCTGTGGCTGCTTTTTGCTTTTTCTCTTTTTCTTCCCTGGCTTTCTTTGCCTGACGCTGTGCGTCCTCGGACCGTTTTTTCCATTTCCGGCATTCTTTTTCTGCTTCCTCTTCTGCCGTCTGCTGCTGCATTTTTGCACGCTCAACCTGCTCCATGGCCTTTGCTTTTTCTTCTGCAATCTCTTTTTGGGCTTTTTCTTTTGCCTCGTTAATCGCAGCCGTTTTTTCCTCTTCCGCCTTTTTCTCAGCTTTTGCGATCCGGTCTTCTTTTTCCTTCTGCGCCGCTGCAATGGCTTCTTTCGCCTGTTCTTCTACTTTCCTTTTCGCCTGCATCTCCCTGGCTGCTTCCGCTGCAAGAGCTTCTTTTTCCTGTCTTGCCTGCGCCAGCTCCTGCTCCAGAAAGTCCAGCTGCTGTGAAACAGAATTCAGCTGAAATTCCGTCTCCGACAGACTGCTTTCCAGATCCGCGCTGCGCTCTTTCTCTTTTTCCAGATCAGCTTCCGCTTTCAGCTGTGCTTCGGTAACCTCTTCCACAAACACTTTGCGTATTTCCACATCCGGAACATTGCGGTCTTCTACGATTTCTTCCCTGATTTCTTTTACAAACTTCGGCTTAACCGGCTCCCGCTTCTCTCTTGCCAGCTCTTTCACATTGCGCTCGTCGGATTCCAGAATACTCTTGAACACGGTATAGTTCGTAATGAAATTGATGTACATCTGTAAAAGATATTCTTCATCGAATTGTAACGCAGAATCCTGTTCCTCGATGGTATATCCCACCTCGTCATATCCTTCGATAAACTGCCAGAGCTGGTAACATTTCCGGTAGTCCGGATCCTTCATCATCAGGTTGGTTCTCTGAATCGGGCTGTATACCTTCGCGCAGCCGCCCATAATATCACAAAAGGAGCTGGTCCGAAGTGTCCGCGACAGCCTCCGCACACGGTCAATTCTTTTGAAAATATCCATGTGGTCCGTATCATTTTCCGCATAGCTTTGCCGGTTTTTGATCGTCATTTCCACTTTATAGGAAATTTCCTCATAAGCATCATCGATCTTGCTCTCCATACTCATGACATTGCAGGTTTCATCCCCCGTTGACCAGAAAATGACATCCGTTCTCTTATCCACAAACGCAAACAGACGCTGGATCAGGTGATACACAAACCGGTTTTCATACAAATCAAAGCTTTCCTCGCTTGTGACATTTAAAATCCGGGTCGGCTGGATTTCCCCCGCTTCATTGGATGTGATAAACTGGGTATTCTGACTCAGATGGCGTACACTGTCCGCCGTGATTTTTTTTGCAAGTGCCACCGGCACAACCTCTTCGGTGGTCGCAATAAAACGCCGCGGTTTTTCCACAATATGAAAAATGGCCTCGATTCCTTCTTCTACGACCGTCAGCCACCGCTCATCCACAACCTTGTGGAGAACACGGTTTTTCTGCTGCAGGGTATTGTCGCCCGCCTGTATCATCTCAAAAAGATACTGGAAGTACCGGTCGTTTTCCAGTTCCTCGATCCCACTGGTATATTTGGAATATAACTCGCTGATCGTTATATCTTCCATAAGAATCCCTCCCGTATATAAAAAATAGTGTAACTCTTCCGTTTTGAGACATACTCTAATACAGGTTCTGGATTCTTCTCAGATAGTTCTTGCTATCCTGCATTTCCGCACTTCCGAAGGTTTTATCAAGATAGTTGATCAGACCCGTGATTTCGTCCCGCACGAAGCTGACGTTCATACTCTCAAATTTTTTCAGTACCTTACGTGCTACAATATAGTCCATACCGCCTACTTCACTTCCGCCGCAGGCAACGTAGACCGGAATAAAGTCATTCATCTGCTTCATAATACGGTTTCCAAAGGAAAGCTTAAAGCGGGTAATCAGATAGTTATCCAGCTTCTGCATTTTCTCCAGCAGCTCCTCACTGATCGGATAATCGACTTTTGCTTTTGCGAAGAGGTACTGCAGATGCGCCGCCGTGATATCGCAGTGCGGATGCGGCTCGCATTCGAAGGCATCGGCACGCTCGTTCAGCTCGATCGGCATCGCACGGTCGTATACCTTATCGGTGATGGTAAAGGTCGAGTCGTCGTTGTTTGCGGTTCCGACGAACCAGGTCGCGTCGGATACGTGGATTTTTCCGCCTTCCAGTTTCTTCGGGTCGCCCGGCCATTCGGTCGGAACCAGGTCAAGCACCCATTCATCCTTGCTCGGCATCTCGAGGACGGAAAGCATCTCTGCGAAATAATACTCGATACGGGCAAGGTTCATCTCGTCGAGAACAATAAGAGTCGGATCCTCGCGGTAATTTGCCTCATACAGGGCACGGAGAAACTCGGTCTCGTTGAATCGTTTGGAGAACTCGTTAAAGTAACCAAGGATCTCGGTACGGTCACGGTAAGACGGCTGTACGGAGACGATGGTCGCCGGGTTTTCCATATACCGGCTGAAGGAATACGGAAGACTCGTTTTACCGGTACCGGAAATACCTTCCAGAATCAGCAGCTTGCTGGCCGCCATACCGGCAACGAACCGGCGTACGATTTCCGGTGTGTAGTACAGATGCATCTGGCTTGCTGCAAACAGGCGATAGCCTTCGACAAAATCTTCGAGTGTGATTTCGTTATCGTATGCCGGCACCTGATAATTCGCGTATTTTTCATCCACAAGCGTAAGCTTCGGGAAACGGTGTTCGACACCTTTCTTGTTTTCGGAGAGAACGGCATTGACGACCGGAGCACCTGCAAGGGCTGCTGCTCCCGGTACTGCCGCTCCTTCTATACTCTGTCCTTCCGCAGCACGTGTCGCTGCCTCTTCGCCCAATGCGCCTGCCGCTACAGCCGCCGTCGCAACTCTTGCCGCTGCTGCCGCTGCCATACCGGCCGCTGCCGCCTCCGGACTCGTTACGTTTTCTACCGTCGGAATCTGATCATCCGTCAGTGCAGATGCTCCCACATACGGGATGCGCTCGGTTCCGCCCATCGCATTTACTTTCAGGGCGAGAATGCTGTTTTTCTCATCCATCAGCTGCAGAACCTGTTTATTCAGGCGGCCGATTTCCCGGTATAACGCCGCATTATCGGACTTATCCGTCTTCAGCTGGTGATGCAGAATCGCACGCCGCACCAGAATCACAATCATCACAATTGGTATCGCAATCAGGAGGAGCACCAGCAGTACGGAGAGTACCTTTCCTACAAAATCCAGCGTTGGGAAATAGGTACGGAAAATCAGGAAATATTCGACCCATCCCGTAATGAACAGTCTTACAAACGCTACCGCGCAGGCCGCCAGATTGTATACGATTTTCGATAAAATTTCAAATGCAAATTTTAAGAACTCACTCAAGGGTTCTTCCATTTACTACCGTATTATAAGTCTGCTGACTCTGCGCATTTTCTTCTTCGCTGAGTCTTAAAATCACACGGCTTGATACGTCGTCATCAAAGACCATTCCGAGCCGCGCCGCATGCAGCAGCTGGCCGGAAACGGTTTCTCCTAAAACTCCATCGGTCTGATCCAGATAGAGCGCCATGCGGCCTCCATCGGACCATCCCTCGCCAACGGCGCGGAGATAAATGCGGCCGTGATAATAATACGCTTCGTTGTCTACTCTTTTGAATGCCGTTGCCATTCCATTTTCGGTGGACGGCGAATACACAAAATTCACAAGATCTGCGGTGGAAACCGGCATCAGATAGGAAGCGTCCGTCTGATTGACATGGGTAATGAATGCGGTCTCTTCACTTTGGAAGCTGCCGCCTCCGCTGCTGCTGATCTGCAGTTCCAGAGTTTCGTCTCCTGTCCGCGCGGTCGCGGTGCTGGTCGAAACTTCGCGGTTTGAAGTGAACCAGGCATAAGTTGCTGCTGAAAAAGCCAGTAACGCAAAAACGGTTGTAATCCCAAGATACCATGCCCGAAAGCTATGTTTCATCTGTTCTGCGCTCCTTTCTTTTTCGTTTTCTTTCTATTTTTATTCATTTCCGTCGGCATCGACACCGACAAAAGCAAACTGAATTTCCGAGGACCGGCTCTGTACGGCATTGATGCACTGTTCGTCACAGCCCTCCAGATACAGCCAGTATTCTACGGCTGCCCCTTCATCCGCATTCAGCTCCACAACCGTCTCCGATCCGGCGCTGTAGCTGCCGTTTGCCTGTCCTGCAAAGAATCCCGAAAGATTCTGGGACGGATCATCGGTATAAACGGGCTGGCCGCTTTCCGAAACAGAAGAAACTACGGCAGAAGTGCGTGCTGTTGTCTGTTTAGACTCTGCGCCGCCGGTGCTGCCTAAGTCATCCAGTTTCCAGAAATACGTTGTCGTGCCTGTGTGGGATGTAATTTTCATCCCGAGACGCATCGCGGCAAGTGCCTGTGCATCGCTTCCCAGGTTTAATTCTGACTGGTTGAAATATACTCTGCACGGTGCATTTTCGCATTTCAGATAGACGGTTCCGTGAATGGCATCGGTGTCCACGCGGTTGTCGGCACTGGCATACAGCACGGAATTTCCATCCTGGTTCTGTGCGGTTGCGCGGTAAAAGTGGTCGAGGTCCGCCGTCGAAAGCGGCTTTAAGCTTTCCGAATTGCCGCTCAGCACAAGATCGCACGTTTTTTCAAACGGGCCGTCGGCACTCGCTGAAATCAGCAGAACGGTATCGCCTTTGCTGATGGTACCGCCCGTCGGCGTAACGTTGGTGGAGGCCTGCCCGGTCAGGGTAAACCATGCATACGTGGTTCCCGTCGCCGCAAGAAGCAGCAGCAGAATCCCGGCAACTGCCCGCGCCAGCGAGCTTTTTAACTGTTTTTGTTCTGTTTCCACGCGGCATTCCTCCCTGTCGTTTTTAATTCTGATCTGAAATTCCCGCAAAGGAAACCGCAAGATTTTTCAGTGTCTGACTGCTCAGATTTCCGGTGCAGTCCTCGTCGCAGCCTTCCAGCCAGATGTAGAGGTCAATCTGTACCGGTGTTCCCGGTTTTCCATCTGATGTGCCGGTTACGGTGCAGAGCTTTAACGATCCCTCTTTCTTTGTCACTTCACCGGTATCTTTGTCATAAATACAGTAAGCTTCTTCATTATAAGGCTGAAACGGTACGGTCGTTCCGTCCGTTTTTGTGCTGTCCAGAACGTAACCCTCTTCTCCGGTCGCCGTGTTGTACTCCGCCTGCGGATTCTTTTTGTCGCTGATTTCAAAGATATACTCATTTTCTGTCGGCTGGTCCAGTCCGGCCTGGTGTATTACGAAACCTGCACGAATCGCTGATGAGATCGGATTGTTTTCATCGCTGTCCTCAAAGCCGATATCGGAAAGATAGATGTCGGTGGATTTTCCATTGCTCCGCAGGAACAGGCTGGTTTTATAGTAAGCGCTGTAGTCGCCTCTTCCAAACAGATTCGCCACCAGATTGGACTGGTTTTCCGTTCCGTTTGTGAAGCCGAGCACTTTCTGAAAACCTCCGCTGATCCGGTTCGTCGATACCGGATTGAGCTGGCCGGAAAAGCTGTTCAATACGGCGGCAGAACCATAAACACCATCGTAGGCATTGCTGATCTGCAGATTGATTCCTGCTCCGGCTGCCATACGTACTTTTGTCGTATGACGTCCCGTGTTGTACACATACCAGGCATATGTGGAAACAACAACCGCACCCAGCGTAAGAAGCACTCCGATCGTTCCTGCTGTAAAACGGTATCGGAGGCTTTTTTTATTTATCTGATTTTTTTCTGTTTCCATGGAACTTCTGAACGCTCACCTCCTGGTATCATTACAAATATACATAAAAACTCATTTTTATATTACCACGAAATTTTTTTACTTTGCAATGCACATACCTTTTCAGACGCTGATTTTCTTGTTTCCTTTTTCAGAAAATTGCAACCAAAGGGGCGCACCTGAAAATTTCTTTTCAAATGCGCCCCTTCGCTTTCTTTTCTTCTGTTTTTCTGTCAGATCAATCCGTAATGCTCCATCGCCTTTGCCACGCCGTCCCGCTCGACGGTATCGGTTACGTACTCTGTGTACGGATCCAGAACCTCATCATGTTTTCCAAGCGCAATGGTGTGTGCGCCGCACCGGAACATGGTAAGGTCGTTGCTGCTGTCGCCAAATACGTATGCATCTTCTTTCTCCAGCTGAAACTGTTTCAGCGCATAGTCCACAGCTGTTCCTTTGCTGCAGCCGTGCGGAACGATTTCGTATACACCGCCGCGGCGATCCATGATATCAAACTCCTGCTCAAATTCACGGTACATACGTTCTATATCAGACTGTGCATCGGTTACGATACAAAATTTATCGTAAATGATTCCTTTTGTCTCCGCTGTCTCCGCGAGTCCGATTCCGACAGCAGCGAAATAGGCACGGGTCTGCTCGACCTCCCGAAAACGGGATACCTCCGACGAAAAATAAACATTATCCGTTCCCTCCAGAATCATGCCGATCCTGCACTCCTTTAAAATAACCGGGATTTCCTCACAGCGCTTTTTCGGAATCGTCTGATGCATCAGGATTTCGCCGTCCCGGCGCAGATAGGTCCCGCAGCCGCACAGAAATCCGGAAAACGGAAGCTTTTTCAGCTCCTCGGGCAGCTCCGACCAGGTGCGGCCGGTATTAATAAACGTAAGATTTCCTTTTTCCGCTGTCTTTTTCAATGCATCGAGCGCGCTCTGCGGAATTTCTTTTGTAATCTCACTCAGTAACGTTCCATCAATATCAAAAAATAATGCTTTCACAAAAATTTCCTCCTCGTGTACTCTTTTCCTATCGGTCTGAAAAATTCGTGACTAAATTCGTGACCAGATATTTTTTCCTGTTCTCCTGTTCTCTTTCTGACATACGAAAAAATGCCGAAACTCTTGATTGTCAAGGCTTTCGGCATTTTCATTTCAGTCGAAGCGACGGGATTCGAACCCACGACCTCTGCGTCCCGAACGCAGCGCTCTACCAAACTGAGCCACGCTTCGATTTTGTTTGTTTTCTGAACTCTCGTCCGTCAACAATAGCTATTATATATGATGTCTATAGGAATGTCAACACCTTTTTTGAAATTTTTTTAATTTTTTTTATTATTGCTTCAAAAGGTACATTTTACACGGGTTTACGGCCTTTTTGGTGTTCTTTTAGAATGACAGTTTCTGAGAAAGTCAAAAAAAGAGATATGCCGGAAGTTCTGTTCTGGCATATCTCTTATCTTTGTTTCTCAGCTCAGCTGATATACATCTGCATACTGCACGCCGAAGCTCAGCGCCTCGGAATGGCTGCTGCAGAAGATGTCTACGTGCCCGTAAGCGGTTCCGCGGTCTTCTACCGTGTAAACCTGGCCGTTGATCATCAGTTTCGTGCCAAATGGTACACCGCCCATGGCGATCGTTCTTCCTGCGGTCGGTGTGGTTCCGCTCGCGGTGGATCCGCCGGACCACTGTCCGGTACAGATGGAACAGGAGCAATAGCCTGTCAGTTTAAATCTTCCAAGGTATGTTCCGCTGGAGGAGCTGCTGGAAGTATCTGACGCGGATGGACTCTCCGTTGTCGTGGAGGATGCGCTGCTTTCCGAAGAACTGCTTCCGGAGCTGCTGCTTGTATCGGTATCTGCTTTCGCTGCGGCATTTGCCGCTTCTGCGGCTGCGACTCTTGCGGCCTCTGCCTCGGCTGCCTGTTTTCTGGCGGCCTCAGCCTCAGCTTCTGCGGCAGCCTGCTGTGCGGCGGCTGCTGCGGCTGCTTCCTCTTCTGCTTTCTTCTGCGCTGCAATCTCCTCTTCTTTCGCCTGACGGATCAGGTCGTTGATTGCATCTGCTTTGCTGTTGATTTCATCTACCAGTGCACTCTCGCTGGATTTTGCATCGTCCAGCTCTGCGGAGTAGGTACGGAGTTCCTGATAAGCTGCTGCGTACAGCTCCTGGATGGCTTCCTGCTGATCGCTGCTCTGCTGCTGCAGTTCTACGATCGCTGCCTGCTCTTCCTGCACCTGTGTTTCTTTTTCTTTTACCTGGTCTACCGTGTCTTCATACTCCTGCATAAGATCGCGGTCGAAATCGGAAATTTTCTGTATGTATTCTGCCCGGCTGATCAGCTCTGAAATGCTTTTGGAAGAAAAGAGCATTGCCATGTATCCGTTTCCGGAAGAATTTTCATACATATACTGGATACGGAGCTTCATCGCCTCGTACTGCTCTTCTTCTTTTGCTTTTGCATCTTCCAGATCTGCCTGAATCTGTACCAGTTCGTTCTGCTTCGCATCATACTGATCCTGAAGCTCCTGCAGACGGTTCTGCAGATCGTCCAGCTGCTGGTTCAGTTCGGAAAGATATTCTTCTGATTGTCCCTTTTTGGAATTGAGTTCGTCAATCCTGCTCTGTATGCTGTCAAGCTGAGACTGTGCGGCAGCCTGTTCTGCCTGAGCATTTGAAATTTTCTCCTTTGTACTGGCACCATAGCATGGCAGAACGGTTGCTGCCGTAAGCACTGTGGCCAAAACCAGGCTGAATAATTTCTTTTTTTTCATGTCGTACACCTCATACTTATTACGTTCTGTTGCTGATTGTCACTCCAAGTTACTGCGGAAAATGGGTCTTTTTTCCCGCCGTACTTTGCCATTATAACACAAGTATGTCTGAAATGAAAGTCTTTTTTAATTTCTGTTAATAACTTTGTAATATTTCGACGTTTTTCCTGCAAACACTGACATGATTTTTCTACTTTCTCCATCCAACAGGGTACTTATTTTTCAAGGTTCCATTGACCAGTTTGCCCCATCCAAGGCCGAATCCATCGACGCAGACCAGCTTCCAGCCCAACGGCGATGCGGTCTCTCCCGGCTCTACAGAAATTGTCTCACCGTGGAGATATTTTTCGGTACGCTCGTCATCTGCCTTTAAATTCATGTAATCTTTGAACTTGTCCGCGGAGAGTGTCACGGCAAACGGCTGTGACGGCTCGAAACGGTCTTTTTTCAGTTCACCGAGATACAGACCGTTCCGCAGGAAATGAAGATTCCGCACGCCATCCGGCAGGGACGGGGAATGATATACTTTTCCGGCGCGGACTTCCAGTTCCTCCAGCGGGATCGGTGCTGTCATCCGGGACAGGAAATCGGAAAGGATCTGTTTTTCTGCTTTCGACGGACCCGGTGCTTCCGTTCCGCGGTCTTTTTTCCGGTTTTTCTGTTTTTTGTTTTTCTTTTCGATCGGTTTTTCTTCTGTCTCATAAGGAATGGCTTCGCCTTTTTTGCGGAACAGGGCAAGGTAATGGCCCTCGCCGTTCATTTTATGCGGCCAGATGCGCACGGTCTTTTCGATCTCCGGATCGCCGTTTCCCCAGACTGGATTGCCTTTTGAAAAACCTTCGTAGCCTTCCATCTCGATCAGTTCCATTTCCGGGAAGTTTTCCAGAAGGAAAGAAACGGTTCCCTCGTCCTCCTGCGGGGCGAAGGTACACGTCGAATACATCATGAGGCCGCCCGGACGCAGCATTTTGACAGCATTCGAGGTGATCTCGCGCTGCAGATCCGCAAAGAAATCCGGCCGCTCCGGGGTCCAGGTGCCGATGACTGCCTCGTCTTTCCGGAACATGCCCTCGCCGGAGCACGGTGCATCCACGAGGATTTTATCGAAGAAGCCCGGGAAGACGTCTGCAAGGCCTGCCGGTGTCTCATTGGTGACAAGCACGTTTTCGCTTCCGAACAGCTCCAGATTGCGCAGCAGTGCTTTGGCGCGGGCGTTGCTGATGTCATTGGCGACAAGAAGGCCGGTTCCTTTCAGGCGCGCATTCAGCTCGGTTGCCTTGCCGCCCGGTGCGGCGCAGAGATCGAGCACACGCTCACCCGGTTCGATCGGGAGGCGGGACGCCGGGGTCATGGCGCTTGGCTCCTGCAGATAGAAGACGCCTGCCGCATACAGTGGAGACTGGCCCATGCGCATGCCGTCCGGCACGAAATAGCCGTTTGGAATCCACGGAATTTTCTTCCACGTTCCCGGAACAAGCGGCGGGAAATCTTCGGTCCGGCATTTTTTTGTATTCACACGCAGCCCGGCTGTGCGGGGTGCGTCGTAGGAAGTTAAAAATGCATCAAATTCATCGCCCAGCATTTCCTGCATGCGGGTCAGAAATTCCTGTGGTAACTGCGCCATGTATTGTCTCTCCTTTTTATTTTGCTTTGTTGTGCATCGGTCCCTTTTCGTGAACTGGCGATGCTTTTTCTGTCTTTGTTTCTTTTGTTTTGCATCTGTTTCATAATTTCTTACAGAAAAAGAGACAGCTTTTTCGATTTTTCAATCTTTTTGCTGTCTCTTTTTTGCATAGCGGAGAAGAAGGGATTTGAACCCTTGCGCCGTTTCCGACCTACTGGTGTTCGAAGCCAGACCCTTCAGCCTCTTGGGTACTTCTCCGTATTTTGTCAAATACATCGTATATTATAGTGCTTTTTTCGGGATTCGTCAATGATTTTTTACTGGTTTCCGCTGGAAATGCGTGGATTGTATTTTTTACGGAAATTTTTCGGGAAATGCGGCGGAGTGCTTGACTTTTGGATGTGTGTTATTTATGATGAAAATATATAAGAAATGGAGGTATATGTAATGAAACATACATATGAAAAGCCTGTGATTACTGTGGATGCAGGGATGGCAGAAGGGGTGTATGCGGCAAGTGGCACTGAAAATACAGCTAGCATTTCTTACTCCGAGGGAAGCGTTACTGCTGATTGGGGCACCAGCGGCCAGGTAACATTCTCTCTTGACCTGAGTACTGCAAATCTTTCTCAGTTAACTGTTATTTTAACCTTTAATATGGATATCACTGGTGGCTGGGGCAGCAACTCAAATGCTCAGGCTTCTGGTCGCCAATTATCTTTATATTGGTATTCTGCACCAACTTCCGCTGAGATTACTGTTCAGGCAAACGGCACTATCAAAGATCTCGAAATCACAGGCGCAACTTGTACAAACGCCTAACCTCCCAGGCAGCATCCACCCCAATGCTGCCTCTTTTTTATTCTTTCCTTTCTTCCGCCCTCTTCCTCTCTTCTTTTTTCCTCTTTTTCACCACCCGCAGTCTCCGGAAAAACGCACTCAGCATCTCCGAGCACTCTTCTTTCAGCACGCCGCGCTCGACCTT
>ENA-OPVY01001064-OPVY01001064.1-human-gut-metagenome-genome-assembly--contig:-NODE-1064-length-16437-cov-4.325418_pt1 | contig 16437 bp, 15 predicted proteins | sample MGYA00241503_ERZ501998 | MGnify/ENA primary metagenome ERZ501998 (study PRJEB25962, sample SAMEA2042107) | human gut metagenome | biome: human gut; feature: human-associated habitat; material: faeces... | reverse complement strand
CGATCACAGTTATTACTATGAAGGTTATTATGTGTTTAAGATGGAAAATTTGACGGACACAAAGGATTAACTTGATTTAGCGTTAGAAAAGTGGAGGGATATGGATGCAATATCGTTCAGTTAATGAAATAGCGAAAAAATGGAATGTGTCGGAACGAAGCGTTCGAAATTACTGCGCTCAAGGACGAGTAGACGGTGTGTTTCTTAACGGCAAGACTTGGAATATTCCCGAAAATGCGGAGAAGCCGGAGCGTTCCAATAAAAAGAAAGAATAGCCGATTACCTTGCTGGATATTTTGCAGGAGCAGAAGGTAAGTAAGTATTCCGGAGGCATTTACCATAAGACACAGATTGATTTAACATATAACTCCAATCATATCGAGGGCAGCCGTCTGACCCATGATCAGACCAGATACATCTTTGAAACCAATACCATTGGTGTAGAAAAAGAAGTGCTGAATGTGGACGATGTGATTGAAACAGCAAATCACTTCCGTTGTATTGATATGATTATTGGTCATGCAAAGGCAGCACTGACAGAGAAGTTTATCAAGGAACTTCACTTGATTCTGAAAAGTGGTACAAGTGATTCCAGAAAAGATTGGTTCGCTGTAGGCGATTATAAAACAATGCTGAATGAAGTTGGCGGCGTGGCAACCGCACTTCCGGAAGAAGCTACCGATAAAATGAAGGCCTTGCTGACAGAGTATAACAGAAAAGAAGAAAAGACCTTTGAGGATATTCTGGACTTCCATGTGAAGTTTGAGCGGATCCATTCGTTCCAGAACGGCAATGGCCGTGTGGGCAGATTGATCATGTTTAAGGAGTGCCTGAAATACAATATCGTTCCGTTTATCATTGAGGATAATTTGAAGCTGTCCTATTATCGTGGATTGAAGGAATGGGACAACGAAAAGGGCTATCTGACAGATACCTGCCTGACTGCGCAGGACAAGTATAAAGCGTATTTGGATTATTTTAGGACAATAAGCGGGAATCCTCGGCAATTCAATTACCGAGATGAAAGTGCAAGATTGTGCATATCTGCACATCATAACTAGTATAATGAGATTTTTTTACTATTCACATTTAAGTTTTATGACATCAATGCTGGAACATGCAATAAATAAATCGAACATACTTTCGATTTTTTGAGAAGAACTCTTGGTATTTCCGCAACGCTTTGGTAAGAGCTAATTATAACGATTTGCAAAAGGGCATTCATGCTACAACAAGGTTCTTGGAAATTTTCTTCAGCAATTTAATTTTGGGAACGGAACATGAGCTGAAAAACAGATATATGCACGTGAACTATGTGGGTGATAATTTCCAAAGTATCAGTCCTAAAGTTCCAAAGTCTCAATTTGACACTTTGGAATGTACTTTAGAAGAACTGGTAGTTTTGAAATTGATTTACAAGAAGCCGTCAATTAAGCAAAAAGAGCTTGTGGCAGAGACAGGGAAATCTCTTAGCACCGTAAAACGAATTATGGAGTCCTTGCAGAAAAAGGATTATATCCGTAGAGTGGACGGAAAAAGATATGGAAAATGGGAAGTGCTGATTTAAAAATAGCCCGATATGGAGAAAATATATGACTAACAAACAGTTGAAAAATTGAAAAGATACATTATGGACGACTGCCGACCAACTACGTGCTAATTCTGGTTTGAAATCCACCGAATATGCCGAGCCTATTCTCGGCTTGATTTTCCTGCGATTTGCAGATGTAAAATATAGCAAGTTTGAACCTGAGATCAAGGCCGAGCTTGATTCTATCAAGGGTACTCGTATGGAACGCCCTACAGAGAAAATTTCATAAGAACTATAGAACATCATAAGCAAAGAATTCCATTATATCGCAGGAACCATCCTGGAAGCAAGTTGATATTTTTCGTTTATGATGAATCGTCAGCATACTTTGAAGCCGAGCGTGAAATCAATGTATTTTCCAATGAAGGCGAAGTAGGAACGCTTCATGTGTGGTTTTTCGACAAAGCTTTTCTTGATGTATTTATCGGTTCTGATATCGACTATTTTGTCTGTTTTATGCCGTATAAACATTTTCAACACATTGAACCTTCTGTGTCTCTGTCAAAGATTTGTGTTTATCGTTGCAACGCTATGACATACGAGTTAATAGAGTACAAGCCCTCACATATGATGAGCTCCGAAGAGGGATTCTTAGAGATAGCGAGCGTTTTTTGCAAGAATCGTTTTATGCTTCATGCAGATACATTTCAAGATGAAAGCTATTTACACTTCTTCTGTCCTTTATGCGGAATTTCTAATAGTACGAATACATTCTATTGCACGGAAGTTCTGCAAAATGAAACATATTGATTCTGGATTTAAAAATATATTGAAATTTTTAGGGGCCTGATTAGCTGACGAAATCACATACTAAATAACAAGTGAAACAAGCGGGGGAATAGCAAATGGCAGAAAACAAACATTATTATGATTTTACAAATGAATTATCTGCTGATGAAATCTATGAGGGGTTACTAGCTCACGGCCTTTTTACCGAAAAGCTTCCTCCAGTGTTCACAGCAAAAGCATTTTTTGATTATTGCAGATCCCAATCACCTGCTTTCCCTAAAAAACCGGCAGAATACATTTATCACGAGAGCATGAGAAATATCAACACGCCCCGTCCTTTGGGTATTCCGAATCCTGCGGCATATCAGCACTTGTGCAAATACATATCAGAGATATGGCCACAGCTTCAGCAATATTTTGAAGAAGAAACCAAAGCGCAGGAACATATTATCAGCAGAACCCACATCCGCAAGATGAAGGAATCTGATTCGCTGTTTTCTATGAACTATAAGAATTGGAAAGATGATGGCACACCAGAGCCGGATTTGTTGCTTGGAGCAAAATATTTGGTTCATGCTGATGTTTCAAACTGTTTTTCGAGTATATATACCCATGCGCTTTCGTGGGCACTGGTTGGTAAGGGCGTAGCAAAGCAGAACCAAAAGGATAGTTCGCAGTGGTACAACGAGCTTGATTTTTGTACAAGAAATGTAAAACACGGAGAAACGCATGGATTGTTGATCGGTCCCCATGTTTCAAATTTACTGTCTGAGATCATTTTAGTTAAGATTGATAAAATCTTATATGACAGAGGATGGCGCTACATCAGAAATATTGACGATTATACTTGTTATGTTTCCGCCTATGAGGATGGACAGTTGTTTCTAACTGAATTATCTGAGCAGTTAAGAGCGTATGATATGACTCTCAACCACAAGAAAACTTCCATTGATGAACTTCCGACGGCATCCGTTGAGCAGTGGGTAAGAAAAATCAATACATTCACTGCATTTGATACTAAAGAAAAAATGAATTTCAAGGAAGTCCGTGCATATTTGGATATGGCGATTGAATTGATGCAGGAAAACAATGATAATGCGGCCATTTTGAATTATGCAATGAAGGTTTTGGCCAAGAAGCAGCTTACAGAAAATGCAAAATCGTATTATGTAAAAACAATTTTTCACTTGGTAGTAATTTACCCATATTTGGTATCTCTATTGGAAGAATATATATTCAAACCATTTGGCGTTGAAAAAAATGTGATTTCAAAAATATCTAACCTGCTTTATGAAGAAGGCACAAGGCTCAAAAATTATGAAGCAGTGTGTTATGCACTGTATTATGCCAATAAATACGAATTCGAGATCAAAGATCTCAATTTTGATGTGGCAAAAAATAGCAATAACTGCTTATTCTTGCTGTTTAGTTACCTTTATTATGAGAAAAAGAATGATAAGGTAGCAGTGAAATTTTGCAAAGATTATGCTCGGTCGCTGATGCCAACAGAAATGGATAATTTCTGGCTGTTTATATACGAAGCACTGCCACAAAGTGATTTGCAAGATTATTGGAAGGCAATGAAGAAAAACAAGGTTTCATTCCTTGTAGAAATTTAGGAGGTGATTCTATGCCGAAAATCATAACAGAAGATATGATTGAGCAAGCCGCCATTAAGGCTTTGCATGAGCGGTATGATTATACTGTTCTTAATTGTATGACAGAAGAGCCGGATACACTTCCTGACGGAACCGGACGTAAAGATAAGAAACAAGTTGTTCTGCCGGATGTGATGTTGGAGAGCCTGTGTCGGATCAATCCGGATATTCCAGAATAGACCGTTCGCACGGTGGTGGACGAATTGTGTCACACCCCTGTTTCCGGAGATTTAATGTTGACCAATTAATAGAACTATCAGAAGTTCCGTAACGGCATCACTGTGGAAATACAGCAAGAACGGCAAGAAAACCTCCAATATTCTCCGTCTGCTGTCCTATAATGATGCTTTGAACAATACATTTACGGTTGATCTTCTTAGAAAAGAGCAGCTTACTGCCGATGAAGAAAAACGTGTGAAATTGGCAGCAAAAGAACTCTACAACACACTTACAGAAAAACGCAATGAGTTATTCATTGTGGGATGGCAAAACGATTCGCAGCCAAAGGAGCGAGTAAAAGGTGAGATTGTCTATATCCTAAATAAGTTCTTGCCGGAAAGCTACGACAGAGAAGTTTTCTTGAGAAAAAGTACGCTTGTATTTGATTATATTGTGGATCAGGCAATGACCGGTTATAATTGGGTAGCTTAGAAATGACTGCCTTTCTACTTTGACAAAGGAGTTCAAGTTTAATGTAAAAGGTATTTAAGCTGGCGGATGCTCTTGATTGTATTAGTCGTACGGAAGCATTTTTGAATAAGGTAGAGTTATTGACAGTATAAAATAGTGGCGGTGAAAATGATGGTTTATAGTAGATACTCAAGAGTGAGTAAAAAAACATATGATGAATTGAAAGTTTATTTTGAAATTATCTTGGAATTTGATTCGAATGATGATTACCAATGTGTACTATTTAAAATTAACAAACTTACAATTGAGCAAAAAAGGGTGTGGTTCCTCGTTGGAAGCAATGACCAACTGAATTGGGAATGCTTGCAAGTTGCACAAACCAAGGATAATATTCTTACTGAAATATCTGAAGATGTAAACTTTATGCTTTCTTATGATTATTCAAAAATGGTATCAAGAATACCTGCGGATAGGAAGATTAGGAAATCTTCTGCATTTTATGAAAATATCTATGAGATTGATTCAGATTCTGCAAGTAATATTGGCGAGCGTCGGAAATACTCTTATAGCAAAATGAAGGAAGAGTATGTCCATTTTCGTATAGGGTTATTAAAAGTGGATGAATATTTAGGTTTGAGTAATTTTGAGAATGAAAACGAAAATGTTTTGAACATGATTGAAATCGCTAAATCATTGTACGCAGAAGCAATGTTGGCTTACGATATGTTGGCAAAATATTGGAACATGTATAATAGTGGAGTTGATGGTCAAGCGATTATGTGCTTTTTGGAAAATCAGAGAAACCAAATTATTGAAAATCCTTAGTAGCAAGCCAACTCTATTTTACTACTAATTTTACTACTAACAGCCAGTAATAACTTGTTCCATCTTGCCTTATTTTGCCAAGATGTCATCCAATACACACATTTCACAAATCCCCAAAATCCCTTGCAAAACAGGGCATTCCGGGGCAAAACAAGGAGAAACAAAACAATGATAAAGGTACTTTTCATCTGCCTCGGCAACATCTGCCGAAGCCCGCTCGCCGAGTTCTACTTTAAAGATCTCGTGGCAAAACACAACCTTTCCGCTGAATTTTATATCGAATCCGCGGCGACCTCCTATGAGGAGACCGGAAACCCGGTACATCCCGGAACGCGAAAGAAGCTGGCGGCGGCAGGTATCTCCTGCGCGGGAAAGACCGCGAGATGTATGGAGAGGGAGGATTACCGGAAATTCGATTATCTGATCGGGATGGATCAGGCGAATATCCGGAATATAATGCAGATCGCGGGCGGTGATCCCGAGAAGAAGATCTATAAGATGCTGGAATTTGCCGGGGATGGCTGGAAGGAGCTTAAAGCAGGAAAGCGAAACCCGGACAAGGTGCCGGATGTGGCGGATCCGTGGTATACCGGGAATTTTGATGATACCTGGCGGGATGTGACAGCCGGGTGTCAGGGGCTTTTAAAATTTCTGTTATAGTTGTGCAAATATTTCGACTTGAACCCGGTCAGGTGAGCCACACCTTTTTTCGATCGTGAATCATCGTAAATTCATGTCAGCGGGAGTAGTGGTTCTGATTTGATTGACAACATGTGCTTACAAAAAGGAGTGAATCTTGATATGGAGCGTTCCTATCAATATGATATAGTAGTTGTTGGCGGCGGTACTGCAGGTGTGGCCGCGGCAGTCGGAGCAGCGAAGGCGGGAGCGAAAACGCTTTTGGTGGAGCGGAATGCTTATCTCGGAGGAGAGGCGGCGAACTCAGGGGTTAATTGCTTCTGTGGATTTTATACATGCGGATCGGATCCGGTGCGGGTGGTGAAAGGGATCGGGCAGCTTGTGCTGGATGAGATGAGGGCACTTGGGCCGACGATCGCCGAGGAGATTTCCGCATCCGGGAACCGGGATATTATCTTTCAGCCGGAGTATCTGAAATGCGCACTGGACAACCTGTTGGAGAAGGAGCATGTGGATTATTTTTTACATACGGTGCTGATCGGAGCAGAGACTGTGGAGAATACGATCCGGACGATTCAGTGTGCGGATGATGAAGGCCTGTTTACCGTTTCAGCAAAGGCATTCGTGGATGCAACCGGAGACGCAAATCTGTCCAGACTTGCTGGTGCGAAGCTCATATGGGGAACCGATGGCGGACATCCTCAGGCAGCGACGCTGACCTTCCGGCTGAGCGGTGTGGCAGCGGATGTGGATCTGTCACCGGCGGCGGTTGAGCGGGCAGTGGTGAGAGCGAAGGCAGAAGGAATCAGAAACCTTACCAGAGAAAAAGGATTTATTCTCAGAATGGAAAATTCCGGGATCGTCCATGTACTTCTTCCGAGCATTATTCCGGAAGGACTTTCAGCGGAAGAGATGACACGGATGGAGAGGGAGACGAGAAAGCAGGTGCTCGGATATATTCAGGCATTGCGAACCTATATGCCGGGAATGGAGCACAGTGAGCTGGCGGTGATCGGACCGTCGATCGGTTTTCGGGAGACGAGAAAGCTGGTGGGAAAGGAGACGATCACGGCGGACGACGTGATCTCCGGGAGAAAGCGCCCGGACGGTGTGGCCCGGGGCGGATGGAAACCGGAGATCCACAGGGATGTCAACAAGATGGCGACTTATATGGAAGTGAAGTCGGGAAGCTATTTTGATATTCCTCTCGGGGCGCTTCAGTCGGAGAATGTGAAAAATCTGTTTGGGGCAGGGAGAATGATCTCGGCGGATGAGGCAGCGTTTGCGGCTGTGCGTGTGATGGGAACATGCTTTGCGACCGGGCATGCAGCAGGCGTCGGGGCGGCGTGTCTGGCGGTGGATGAAGGAGCGGAAATCGAGCATGTCAGGGAAATATTGAAGGAGCAGAATGCTTTGGTATAAATATCAGAAATTACAGTGAAATAATATGGCAGCTGTTCTATTGGTGGAAAAGAGAACTAAGCAATGAAGCAGTTGAAATACACAAAGGACCTGGCGAGTGTCAGGTCCTTTGTGTAAATAGTTTATCCAATCTCCGGATCCGTAGGATCCCAATCCTGACCTTCTGGAATCTTCTCGGCTTCCGGTCTGTCAAACGGTGCCGGAAGATTGTCGCCTACGGTGACGACAGTGCCGGACGGGCAGTGGTCGTAGATCCATTTGCAGTCGGCAACAGTCATGCGGATGCAGCCGTGGGAGGCAGGAGCGCCGAGTTTGTTGTATTCCTCAGCGGTAATGTTGTGAATGCTTGTGGTCTTTCCCGGGACGCTGTGGAAGAGGATGCTGGTGTTGCCAAGTCTTGTACAATATTGACCGTATGTGGACTCGACGAGGGTATGCCATCGGTATTTGCGTGTGGTTTTAAAGGTTCCCGTTGGGGTCTGGGAATTTTCTTTTCCCGGGGAACAGATAAAGGTCCGGTAAGGAATGATATATCCGTTTCCATCGTCCGGGGCATATACGGTTACCTGGCAGCGGGCACGGTCCACAACGATCTGGAAGGACTGTGCGGAGAGGATGCCCTCAAGGTTCTGGACCAGCGTGCAGGCATTCTCATCGAAGTAGAATTTGTATCCGTCAATATACTGCCATCCCTTGACGGCATGACCCGCAGCGTCGAAATAGTACCAGCTTCCGTCCGAGCTTCTCCAAGCGTTCGCAGCGAGCTCGCCGCCCTCGTCGCGGTAGATAAGCCCGCCTTCCTGTTCATGAAGTCCGGTTGGAAGGTCCTGCACCGGCGTTTCACGTTTCTGTACCTGTCCACTTACGGTCCAGAATCCGTCGGAATTTACCTGGAAACCGTCTGGTGTTCTTGTGTCCGCCATCATAAAGCCGTTTTTATCGAAATAATAGCATTCCTCCAAGCCGTCCTGATCCCCGTTGATCCAGTACCAGCCGTCGGCGGCGCTTGTATTGTCATCGGTATAGTATTTCCACTGGTTCGGTCCGCCTTCGTTGGACCATGTTCCGGCATAGGCTATAGCCGGATTCGCGAGCATGACCGCAAAAACAGTGCCGAGACCTGCGTAAAGTGCATTTCTTAATTTCTGATTCATGATCTGATTCTCCAAAATTTTCTTCCTACCTATTGTAGGTACATTCTGTCGAAAAAGCAATCATTTTTTCCGACAAACTTTGCATTTCTACAGAGTGTCGGACGAAAAAAGAACCGCTCGTCTGCCGCAGGACATCCTACTGGCAGACGGCGGTCTTTGCAATCTAGGAATTACCCAATTTTCTTATCTTCCTGCACCGGCTCACAGGTAAGTCCGATGCCGAGCTTTTTAAAGATATTCTTATCCACATTGGACAGCATAACTGTCGTGTGTACCTGGCAGCCGCGGAGCTTCGGGAGCTGTTCTAAAGCGGTCCTTGCGTTCTCGTCGGTAGCAGCACAGGTGGAGAGGGCGATGAGCACCTCATCGGTGTGCAGTCTCGGGTTGACGCTGCCGAGGTAACGGACCTTTAATTCCTGGATCGGAGCGATGGACTCCGGGGAGATCAGGTCGATGGAGTGGTCGATTCCGCCAAGCTCCTTCACTGCGTTTAAGAGAACGGCAGCGGAAGCGCCGAGGAGCTCCTTCGTCTTCCCGAGAACAATCTTTCCGTCCGGGAGTTCCAAGGCAGCAGCCGGGGCACCTGTCTCTTTCGCAAGATCCACGGCGGCAGGAACAACAACGCGGTCCTTCGGGGAGATCTTTGCCTGCTTCATGATCAGTTCGATCTTGTATGCCTCGTTCTGGCAGGAATCATCTTTTACGACCTTCTCAAGAGCCTGGTAGTAGCGGCGGATGATCTCCTGACGGGAAGCCTCGCGGCATGCCTCGTCATCGAAGATGCAGAGACCGGCCATGTTGACACCCATATCGGTCGGGGATTTGTACGGGCATTCGCCGAAGATTCCCTCAAAGATGGCGCTGAGCACCGGATAGATCTCAACATCGCGGTTGTAGTTGACGGTGGTCTTTCCGTAAGCCTCGAGGTGGAACGGGTCGATCATGTTCACATCGTTCAAGTCTGCAGTTGCGGCCTCGTAAGCTAAGTTTACCGGGTGCTTTAACGGCAGGTTCCAGATCGGGAATGTCTCAAATTTCGCGTATCCGGCCTTTACGCCGCGCTTATTTTCATGGTACAGCTGGGAAAGGCAGGTTGCCATCTTTCCGCTTCCCGGTCCCGGAGCGGTAACGACAACGAGCGGACGTGTCGTCTCGATATAGTCATTCTTTCCGTAACCTTCATCGCTGACGATAAGCGGAATGTTGCTCGGATAGCCGTCGATCTCATAGTGGCGGTATACCTTAAGGCCAAGCTTCTCCAGCTTGTGTTTGAACTGCTGGATCGCCGGTGTGTCAACGTAGCGGGTAATTACGACGCTGCTGACATAGAGTCCGCGGTCGGTGAATACATGGATCAGGCGCAGTACATCCAGATCGTATGTAATGCCCAGATCGTAGCGGACCTTGTTCTTTGTGATATCATCGGCGTTGATCGCGATGACGATCTCCGCCTGGTCAGCTAGCTGCATGAGCATGCGGAGCTTGCTGTCCGGCTCGAAGCCCGGAAGTACGCGGGATGCATGGTAATCATCGTACAGCTTGCCGCCAAATTCCAGATATAATTTATCGCCGAATTTGCTGATCCTCTCGCGGATATGGTCAGACTGCATGGCGAGGTATTTGTCGTTGTCGAAACCCTGCTTGATCATTTGTTTTTCTCCTCTTAATAGTCATATTAAACGAAAATGAGCCGGTCTGGAGTTTCCAGGAAAGACATCCGGCTGAAACAACTGTGGGGCGGACACCCGGAACATTTTCAAAAAAGTTTTCGTACCTGTGGCTTTTGGCTGCCATTCGTACCCATCTATCTATTATCCACCAAAAACCTCATTTTGAACAGTAGTTTTTTAATTTTTCTTTCCCAAATCCATATACTTATGATATTATGGTGGTAACTTGAGTTCTTATGTCCTGGCAGATGATGAAATAAACTGCAGGAAAACTTAATGGCAGTAGTGACGGAGAAAAATCAGTATTCCCTGTTGACAAGGAATCAATAAATGTGTCAGTCTCCGTGAAATTACTGACTGTGGATTGAAATAAAGGATGAGCGAACATGAAAAAAATGCTATTTGCGTTCTCCATGGTGGGCCTGCTCCTGTTATCGGCATGCAGCAGACCGGCGGCGGAGGAGACAGAGACAGCAGAGACGACAGCTGAGGCGGAGAGCACCCAGGAGACCAGCGGTGTCCTGGTGATCGAGGATGCCGGGGAAGATAAAAATAAGACGATCTCCGTGCGGATTGTTGACTCCTCGAACCCGGCGCTTCCGGGGCGCGAGGCGAAGAAGGTCCGTGGCATCTACATTACGGGGCCGGTGGCCGGAAATAAGGAAGTCTTAAACGGTGTTCTGGACGGGGCCCTGACTGCGGGGATCAATGCGGTGGTCATTGATTTTAAGGAGGATCAGGGACGGATCACATGTCCGGTGGATGCGGCGACAGTGAACGAGATCGGTGCCAGTATCCCGTATGTACGGGACATGAAAGGCCTGATCGAGAGCCTCAAGGAGAAGGATCTCTATGTGATCGCGCGAGTCGCGGCCTTCAGGGATTCCTATCTCGCGGAGAAGAAACCGGAGTGGAGCCTGAAACTGCCGGACGGCAGCCTGTACCAGGACCGCCAGGGAATGTACTGGGTGGATCCGTACCGCCAGGAGGTCTGGGATTATCTTCTGGAAGTCGGAACAGAGGCAAAAGCTCTCGGCTTTGATGAGGTCCAGCTCGACTATCTGAGATTCCCGAACGAGGCGTCGGCAGGTCAGGTCGTCTACGACGAAGCAGTGATCCGGGGGCGTTCCAAGACGGATACGATCCTGGAGTGTACCAATTATTTATATGAAAATCTCGCGTCCCAGGGACTTTTCGTCTCTGCGGATGTGTTCGGCACGATCATCGGAAGCGGCGTGGATTCCACTGCCGTCGGACAGAATTATACGGAGATGGCGAAGATTCTCGACTATATCTGCCCGATGATCTACCCGTCCCACTACAGCTCTGGAAACTTCGGGCTGGAACACCCGGATACGGAACCGTATAAAACGATCTTCGGGGCGCTTCAGAAGTCTGGAAAGGTCCTGCTGGATGCGTCGAGAGCCGACAACCATGAGAGCCGCCAGGCGATCATCCGCCCGTGGCTTCAGGACTTCACAGCCACATATCTCGGGGAAGGAAATTATATCACCTACGGTGATGCTGAGGTCGCGGAGGAAGTCCGCGCCGTCCAGGATGCCGGATACGAGGAGTGGATGCTGTGGAGCGCGGCGAATAAGTACCATTTAGAGGGACTTTCCGGGGACGGAAGCAACGCAGCGGCAGCGGAAGTTTCGGGCGAAGGCGAAGCCAGTTCGGATGGTGGAGAAACATCTTCCGAGACAGAGCCCGAAACAGCTCAACAGTAAAAATGGAGAACAAAATGAATCAGATTCGTAAAACACCAGTGCCGGGAGAATTCTACCGGCACTTTAAAAATAAGTTATATCAGATCATCGCGGTTGCGACCCACTCAGAGACCGGGGAAGAAATGGTAGTCTACCAGGCTCTTTACGGGGACTTCAAGATCTGGGTGCGTCCGCTTGACATGTTTTTAGAGGAAGTCGACCGGGAGAAATACCCGGATGCGGTGCAGAAGTATCGGTTTGAGAGAGTACGGCTTGTAAAGCCACAGAATGCGGAAAATTCCGCTCAGAATGCAGCTCAGAAGCCGTCGGCAGACAGCGACAGCAGCGCCAAAAACACCACCGCCCAGGCCCCAGATGAAGATCAGCCCGTCAACCAGGAGCTCCTGGACTTCTTCGATGCCATGGACGAAAAAAACTATGATCTGATGCTGGAATGCCTGACAAAGCTCCAGACCCATGCAACCCAGAAAGAGCTGGATGATATCTGCATGGTCCTGGACATCCATCCGCCGGTGGGCTGCGATGATGTTGGATCCCAGATCATGTTCATCAAGCGCCACCTTGCGATGATCAGAAAGTTTGACGGGGAGAGATTGCGTTGACAGAGAATGACACTCCTTTCAATATTGAAGAAGAATTAAAAAAACTCCCAGCATCGCCGGGAGTTTATCTCATGCATGATAAGCACGATGAGATCATATATGTGGGAAAAGCCATAAGTTTGAAGAACCGTGTGCGTCAGTATTTCCAGAGCAGCCGGAACAAGACGGCCAAGATCGAGAAGATGGTATCCAGGATCGCGAGATTCGAGTATATCATCACGGACTCCGAGCTGGAGGCCCTGGTTTTAGAGTGCAACCTCATCAAGGAACACCGCCCGCGGTACAACACGATGTTAAAGGATGACAAGACATATCCCTACATCAAGGTCACTACGGACGAGCCGTTCCCGAGAGTCCTGTTCTCCAGAACCATGAAAAAGGACAAATGCCGGTATTTCGGACCATATACCAGCGCCGGAGCGGTGAAGGACACCATCGACCTGATCCACAAGCTCTGGAAGCTCCGGACATGCAGCAGGAATCTTCCGAAGGACATCGGAAAGGAACGTCCGTGCCTGAACTACCACATCAAACAGTGCTCAGGGCCGTGCCAGGGCTATATTTCTGAGGTGGAATATAAGAAATCTGTCTCCGAGGTCATCGAATTTCTGGACGGAAAGTACACTCCGGTGCTGACGATGCTGGAGGAAAAGATGATGGCGGCCTCCGACGCGATGGAGTACGAGCAGGCCATCGAGTACCGGGAACTCTTAAACAGCGTGAAGCAGGTCGCCCAGAAGCAGAAGATCACGAGCCATAGCATGGAAGACCGGGATGTGATCGCCATGGCGAGGGACGACGCGGACGCTGTGGTGCAGGTATTCTTTGTCCGGGATGGAAAGATGATCGGTCGGGAACATTTCCGTGTCTCCGCGTCCACGGCAGACAACAATTACCAGATCATCGGAAGCTTTGTAAAACAGTTCTACGCGGGAACTCCATTTATCCCGAGAGAGATATGGGTGCAGGAAAAATTTCCGGAGATGGATCTCATCGCAGAGTGGCTCACGAAACGCCGCGGTCAGGCGGTAAAATTCCTGATCCCGAAAAAAGGCCAGAAAGAGCGACTGGTGGAGCTTGCGCAGAAGAACGCGAAGCTTGTGCTTGACCAGGATAAGGATAAGATCAAGAGAGAAGAACTCCGGACCATCGGCGCCATGAACCAGGTGGGAGACTGGCTGGGACTGGAAAAAGTCCGCAGGATGGAGGCCTACGATATCTCCAATATCAGCGGTTTCGAGTCCGTTGGTTCCATGGTAGTCTTCGAGGACGGACGTCCGAAGCGGAACGATTACCGGAAATTTAAAATAAAGACCGTCCAGGGACCCAACGATTACGCGTCCATGGAAGAGGTGCTGACCCGCCGGTTCACCCATGGCATGGAGGAGCTGGAAGAGGAGCGAAAGAACCAGGAGGACGGGGCGGAAGCACCGGATGGAAGCTTCGGAAGCTTTACGCGGTTCCCAGACCTGATCCTCATGGACGGCGGCCGCGGACAGGTGAACATCGCGCTGAGTGTGCTGAGCGGACTGAAGCTTAACATTCCGGTCTGCGGCATGGTAAAGGATGACAATCACCGGACCAGGGGACTCTACTATAATAATGTTGAGATCCCTATCGACCGCCATTCCGAGGGCTTCAAGCTCGTGACGAGGATCCAGGATGAGGCACACCGGTTCGCCATCGAGTACCACAGAAGTCTGCGGAGCAAGGCACAGGTACACTCAGTCCTCGACGATATCGAGGGCATCGGACCGGCGAGAAGAAAAGCATTGATGCGCCGGTTCAAGTCCCTGGAGGCGGTGCGTGATGCAACCTTAGAGGAGCTTGAGAGTACGGAGGGCATGAATAAGCGGGCGGCGGAGAGCGTCTACGCCTATTTCCGCGAGAAGGACCGTGCGCCGGAGATCACGGAGTAAATGCACGGGATGAAGCAGGAAAATCTCGTGACATTCGGCCTGTGATATGATAGGATGGAGATAACTGTGCGCAGAGCTGTAAATTTATGTCAGAAGCGATGCCGACAGGATATAAGATAAAAAGAACAGTATTGTAACTGTTCAGTAGGTCTGCGCACTTGCTGCGCTGACCGTAAGAAAACATAGGCTGGAAGGCAAAAATCCCATCAGCGAAGCTGATCTGGAATGGATTTTTGCACGTAACTATGAAGGTACTGAATAGTTACCATAAATTTAATTCCAATACGGCTTGTCCGCCCTCAAATTCTTATCTGCGGTTCTTTAAGAAATCCGGGATATTGATCTGGGTCTCGCCGCGCTGTGCCGGACGGTAAACCGGGGCATTTCCAGTCGGGATGTTGTACTTCGGTACGGAAGTCTCTGTTGTAGCTGCTGCCTCAGACGGAGTCTTTACGGACGGAGCAGTTCTCTGAACCGGAGCCTGCTGAGCCGGTACCTTTGTCTTGTAGTTTGTGAAATCCTTCATTGCGCGCTCAACCGGTGTGTTTGCACCGTGTGCGTCAAGGCCTGTAGCGATAACTGTGATCGTTACCTCGTCCTCCGCGTTCTCATCGTACATAGCGCCGAAGATGATGTTAGCGTCATCGCCTGCAAGCTCCTGAACATAACCGGCAGCCTCGTTTGCCTCGATCAGGCTGATATCGCCGGAAATGTTGATGATAACGTGGGAAGCACCCTCGATGGTTGTCTCAAGAAGCGGGCTGGATACAGCCTGCTTAACAGCCTCAAGCGCTTTCTCGTCGCCCTTCGCCTTACCAATACCGATATGAGCGATGCCCTTATCTGTCATAACAGTCTGAACATCAGCGAAGTCAAGGTTGATAAGACCCGGAACATTGATCAGGTCTGTGATTCCCTGTACTGCCTGGAGAAGAACCTCATCGGCTTTCTTTAATGCATCCGGCATGGTTGTCCGTCTGTCAACGATCTCAAGGAGACGGTCGTTCGGGATCACGATCAGAGTATCCACTGCGTTCTTTAAGTTCTCGATTCCCTTTAACGCGTTGTTCATTCTCTGTCTGGCTTCGAAGCGGAACGGCTTTGTTACAACGCCGACTGTAAGAATTCCCATATCTTTTGCGATCTGAGCGATCACCGGAGCTGCACCGGTACCGGTTCCGCCGCCCATACCACAGGTAACGAATACCATATCTGCACCCTTAAGTGCCTGGGAGATCTCCTCCTGGCTCTCCTCAGCTGCCTTCTCGCCGATCTCCGGCTTTGCGCCTGCGCCGAGTCCCTTTGTGAGCTTCTCACCGATCTGCATGGCAGTCGGAGCTTTACAGAACTGAAGCGCCTGTTTATCTGTGTTGATACCGATAAACTCAACGCCCATAATATTTTCTTCTACCATGCGGTTTACCGCGTTATTTCCGGCACCGCCGACACCGATCACAAGAATTCTTGCGGCATTCTCTGCCTCGTTTATCTTAATCTCTAACAAGAATGTCTCCTCCTTTAATATCTATCAATCTATTACATCTGTATTAGCATGGTCATAAAAATCCCAAGTTAATCTAACATATATCATATTTGATTTTTTGAAAAATATCAACCTTTAATTTATGGTTTTTTTGAAAAAAACACTGATTTTCCGCTGTCCCCAGCCTAAGCTTTCTTACGGTCAGCGCAGCAAGTGCGCAGACCTGCTGAAAGTTACTCTAATTCTTCTTCACAAAACGGTACGTCGGGCTGGAATTCGTCTCGTCATAGGTATCCAGATACAGCGTACCCGAAAGTCCTGTGAGCTCCGTCATGATATCGTGAAGCTCCGCGATCTTTCCGTCAAGGCTATCCGAATTTCCAAG
>ENA-OPVY01001058-OPVY01001058.1-human-gut-metagenome-genome-assembly--contig:-NODE-1058-length-16492-cov-2.450386_pt1 | contig 16492 bp, 13 predicted proteins | sample MGYA00241503_ERZ501998 | MGnify/ENA primary metagenome ERZ501998 (study PRJEB25962, sample SAMEA2042107) | human gut metagenome | biome: human gut; feature: human-associated habitat; material: faeces... | reverse complement strand
GGCCGTCCCATTTGCCCCGCCGGTTTACACCTGCCACCGTGCAAAAAAAGAATTCCGATTAGACGGAAACATCAACAAACCATTCTGGGAAGATGCGCCGTACACCGACGAATTTCTTGATATCCAGGGCACTCATATGCCGCTTCCCCGTTTCGTCACCCGTGCAAAAATGCTCTGGGATGATGAAAACCTGTACGTTGCTGCCCTTCTTGACGGAGACGAAATCTGGGGTCATCTGACCGAGCGCGACTCCGTAATCTTTCTCGACAATGATTTTGAAATTTTTGTCGACCCGGATTCCGATACCTATCATTACTATGAATTTGAAATCAACGTTCTGAACACCGTATGGGATCTGTTTCTTGCCGAACCATACCGTGACGGCGGCAGCGGTCTGAACGGCTACGATATGCACGGCCTTCGTACCGCAGTTCATGTAGATGGTTCGATCAATGATCCTTCCGCAAAAAACAAAAGCTGGAGCGTTGAAGTTGTCATTCCGTTTGCCGCTCTCTACGAGTATCAGAAAGAACGGCGCGCACCAAAGAACGGAGAATTTTACCGGATGAATTTCTCCCGTGTTCAGTGGAATGTAGATATCAAAGACAATACCTATGTAAAACGCACCGACGAGAACGGAAACGTTCTTCCTGAGGACAACTGGGTCTGGGCCCCAACCGGTGTCATCAATATTCACTATCCTGAATTGTGGTCTTTCGTCTTTTTCTCTGAGGATTGCGACAATGTTCCTTGCGATACCACAATCCCTGAGGATGAATACCGCAAATGGGAGCTCCGCAAACTGTACTACGCAGAAAAAATTCTGTTTGAGACAACCGGTTCTTACAGCGACAAACTGGATGTTCTGCTGGAGACACTGTCTGCCTATTCACCAAATGACTGCAACAAAACAGCAAAAAATCTCAGCTATCAGATTGAGAACACCAGCCGTACCTTCCTGATCTCCTGTCCGTCCGCGGATGCTTCTCATTTGCTCCTTCTTCATTCCAATGGAAAGGTTGAAAAAGTTACACTTTAAGAGTATAATGATAAATAGCATCTAAATACTTAACAGGATCGGTTTGAACTATGAAAAAAGTCACATTACAGGAAATCGCGAACTCCCTGGGCATCTCCCGGACAACGGTCTGGAAGGTGTTCAGCGGACACGAAGGTGTCTCCGATTCTCTGCGCACCAAGGTCATAGCCAAAGCCCAGGAGCTTGGCTATGCCATCCCGGAGGATTTCCAATATCCATCCCAGGCAGAGAACACCACACCGGTCAATATTGCAGTTGCCGTCTGCAGACCGGAAACCTCACTTTTCTGGATGACCATCATTCACCAGATTGCAAAGGTATTCTCGGCACACAACGTGAACCTTGTTTACACATACCTTCCGACTTCGGCAGATCCGTCATATCTTCTGCCGGCAAGCCTTACAAACGGAAGTGTTCATGGCATCATTGTCCTGAACGTGTATAACGAACGTCTCCTGCACCTTCTCGCAGAGACACAGATTCCAAAAGTGTTCCTGGACACTTCCTCTCTCGTTCCCCCGGATGAACTGAACGGTGATCTGCTTCTGATGGAAAGCCGCACCAGCGTCCGCCGTATCACCAGCCATCTTCTGGAACAGGGACGTACCCGGATCGGCTTCATCGGCGATATCGGCTACGCCCAGTCCAACCACGAACGATACGAGGGCTTCTGCCAGGCTTTGACAGATGCAGGAAAGAAACCGGATTTTTCCGTTTGTCTTACTACCCCGCTTGGCATCGATACATACCGCGAGGAAATTGATACCTTCCTTTCCTCCCTGTCCCGTATGCCGGACGCATTTGTCTGTGCCAGCGACTACGTTGCCTCCATTCTGATGCAGCTGCTGGAGAAACGTGGTCTTCGCATACCGGAGGATATTGCGGTATCCGGCTTCGACAACATCACAGAGGATCTTCTCGCAGAAGACCTGACAACCGTACAGGTTTTCAACGAGGATCTCGGTGCACGTCTGGCGCTTCAGATTCTGTACCGGATCAAACATCCACACAAGCCGCACGAAATTACGTATCTTAGCACCAATGTACTTTACCGAGGTTCCACCGGCGACTGATTCTTTTACGTTCCGGTGATTTCAAAAAAGACATCTTTTTCCCTTTTTTCGGACAAGATGTCTTTTTTATTGTTTTTTCTTCCGGGGCCGCACTGCTTTGTGACCCCGGAGTTTTTTTATTTCTGTGTTCGGATACGGATCGTACGGATCTCATACGGTTTGATGGTAAACGAAATCTCGTTCTCCTTCACCGCAATTGCACCCTCAATCGGATTTTCCAGCAGATCCGTTTCCTCTGCGGAAAGAATCGTATCTGCGCAGTGCAGTGTCACTTTCGTTCTCGCATTCTCCACCTCATACAGACGCACAATGATGCCATCGCCGTCCTCTGCCTTTTTCACGGTCTCAAGCACAACATTGCGCCTGTCCACGGACAGGAATTCCATACGGTCTTTTTCTGCCGCACTGGAAACAGCTTTTGCCGGCACGTTCAGGTTCAGTGCTTCCTGTACCGTACCTGCCTCGCGCCATGTTCCTGCGTGCGGATACAGAGAGTAGGTAAAGAAATGCTCTTCCTGGTCTGCGGTCAGGTTAGGCTCAGTTCCGGATTTAATCAGAGTCTGTGTCATCACACGGTCCTTCATGGAATAGCCGTACTTGCAGTCGTTCATCAGGCTGACGCCGTAGCCTCCCTCGGAGAAATCGGCCCATTTGTGGCCGCATACCTCGAATTTTGCCTGATCCCAGCTTGTGTTGGTGTGCAGTTTTCTTGTCACATTACCGAACTGGATATCGTACGTTGCCTCGTCGCTGTGAACGTCTGCCGGGAAGTGAACTTTGAGCACATGCTCGGCAAATTTCCAGTCAACGTAGGTTTCGAAGTCGATTCTGCGGTCTTTTGCGTAGAAGTGGATCTGCTGGCGGATCACGGTATCCATGACCTCACGCTCGATTTCAAGAGTTGCGCGGACCGGACCGTTTTCTGTCCACTCCATGCGGCGCACGCCCTCTACCTTCCAGGATTTCTCGGTGTGGAAGATATCCAGGTTCCATGCACTGTACTGCAGCGGTTTATCCTCATAGATGCGCAGCTCATTGCCGGTTTTTCCGCTCTGCAGCACTTCACGGTCATTCTCTTTGTCAAACAGGGAAGTAAATTCGCCGTTTGCATTGATCTCGATGGTGTAGAACGGTGTCTCAAGCGTATAGCCTTCTCCTGCTTCTGTTACGGCAAACGGTGTTTCCACAGCTGCCCCGCTTACCGGACGCAGCACCTGATATCCCTTGGACGGCAGGTTTTCCGCATAAATAACGGCTCCGTCTTTCGTCTGCTGTACCGGGTACACGTTCGTTCCGTCAGTCAGTGCCTCTGCGCTGTTTGCGCCAAGCTCTACGATATCGTTTCTCCTGTGCCCCAGCGTGTTCCATACAGTTACGCTCTCGTCCTTCTTCGCACAGAGTGCATTCAGACGCTCACCGATCAGTTCTGCAGATGTTTCTGCAATCTCTGCGTACTCTTTCTTTGTCTGCTCATATACCTCATGGATCGAGGAGCCCGGCAGAATATCGTGGAACTGATTCGTCAGAATCATCTCCCACATGCGGTTCAGTTCTTCGGTCGGGTATGCTTTTCCGGCGTTTTCAGCCAGAACGGACAGAAGCTCTAATTCCATCATCGCGTACTCGCTCTTGCGGTTGCCGCGTTTGTTGCGTGCCATTGAAGTGTACGTTCCGCGGTGGAACTCAAAATACAGCTCTCCGATCCAGGTTGGGAGGCGTTTGCTGTCTTTTACTTTCTCATGCATATCGTCGAAATACGTTCTTGCAAATGCCTGGCGTACTTTCGGCACACCTTTGATGCCTTTTTCCATACGCTTGGATGTCTCGAGCATCGTTCTGGTCGGACCGCCGCCGCCGTCTCCGTAGCCGTAGCTGATCAGGATATCGTTGTTGATATCCTTATTCTGATAGCGGTCCCATCCGCCCATGATCGCGTCCGGGTGCAGCATACCGTTGTATGTCGTAAAGAAGCTGGTCTCCGGCTGGCCGACGCCGAGCGTTGTGATCATATGGGTGAAGACTTTGCTTCCGTCGATACCTTCCCAGTTCATCGTATCGTACGGCACTTTGTTGAACTCGTTCCATGCCAGCTTTGTAGTCATGAAGTAGTCGATTCCGCATTTTTTCATAATCTGCGGCATCGCTGCGCTGTATCCGAAGACATCCGGCAGCCACAGGATCTTGTTGTCCACGCCGAACTCTTCTTTGAAAAAGCGTTTTCCGAACAGGAACTGGCGCACGAGGGACTCTCCTGAAGTCAAGTTGCAGTCTGCCTCAACCCACATGCCGCCTTCCGGCTCCCAGCGTCCTTCTTTGACTCTCTGGCGGATTTTCTCGTATACTTCCGGGTGTCTTTCCTTTACAAAGCTGTAGAGCTTCGGCTGGCTTGACATGAAATGATAGTTCGGATACTCATCCATCAGTTTTAATACCGTTGCAAAGCTTCGGCAGGATTTCTGGCGAACCTGGTCAATCGTCCACAGCCATGCCACATCAATGTGGGTGTGGCCGATGCACGTTGCCACAACTTCGTCCCAGCCGCCCATTTTTTCATAGATCTCTTCCTGGATGCATTTTTCTGCCTCTTCGATGGAAGCGTAGAACTCTTTACTGTACGGCTTGCGCAGGTCCAGCAGATTGATCGTGTTGGTCAGTGCGGTTTCGAGATCCAGACGCGTTTTATTATCCTCGTCCATACGGTTCAGTCCCTGCATCGGAACGATGAGGTCGTAATAGATCTCCTCGATTTTCGCATCATGCTCCTCAAGGTCTGCCAGCAGACGGAACTCGCTGTGCAGCGTTCCGGTGTAGGACTGCAGGTCAAGCTGGATTTTTTCACCGGCCTTTGCGTTTTCTCTTACAAGTACTTCGCGGTGGTTGATATCCATCCCCTGGATCACTTCGCCGTTTGCAAACAGCAGGAACTGCGGGTTTCTTCCGTCATCCCAGTCGTCCAGTCCTGCATGGACTCTCATCCAGAGATTTTTTCCATCGAAGCTCTCCGGAATGGTGATGGTGGTGCGGAACCAGTAATGTTTGTCCGGTCCGTACCAGCGGTCATTGACCGTATCAAACGATGTCCACGGCTCTTTTGATGCATCGGCCTCTGCCGGTGTGATATAGCATCCGTTTTTCACCTGCATATCGGTGATTTTGATTTTCTGTGAAATCGAAAGTCTTGCCAGTTCCTGGCAGATCACGTTCACACGCTCTTTTACAAATTTCATAGTGCCTCCTTATGCTTTCCATGGGGTCATTTTTAAAAAGAAAGTCCGCCGGACCTGCAGGCTTCTTTCACCCGTAAGCCCGGCGGACTTGTCGCTTTTTAGGTTATCTTATAAATCAAAGGCTATTCTCTTTCACATAGTTCAGCAGCTCATCTACGGTTGTGAATGCCATACCGGTTACGGTATCTGCGCATCCGTAGTAGATAGTGATTCTTCCGGTTGCTGCATCGCTTAAGGTTGCGCACGGGAATACTACGTTCGGAACATCACCCATGCACTCGTACTGGGTGATCGGAGCCATAATGTAGTCTTTCGTTCTGTATTTTACTTTCCACGGCTCGTCGATATCAAGCATCCCATACGATATACGTATCCGTTGCAGGTTGTGATAACGCCGTGGTAGATCAGCAGCCATCCCTCATCTGTTTCGATCGGAACCGGGCCGGCACCGATCTTGGTACACTGCCATGCAGACTCATCGCCGCGGACCGGGCTCATCATGTGACGGTGTCTTCCCCAAAATTCCATATCTTTACTCTGGCTGACAAAGATATCGCCGAACGGTGTATGGCCGTTGTCGCTTGGACGGCTCATCATCATGTAGTAGCCGTTGATCTTTCTCGGGAACAGCACGCCGTTACGGTTGAATGGAAGGAATGCGTTCTCAAGCTGAACGAATTTCTTGAAGTCATAGGTGTAAGCAACACCGATGGTCGGGCCGTGATAGCCGTTGCACCAGGTTACATAGTATTTGTCGTCAATTTTGCAGACACGCGGATCATAACGATACTCTCTGGTCAGGATCTCCTCGTCAGCGCCCTCAAATTTGATCGGTTCATCTTCGATCTCCCAGTGGATACCGTCTTTACTTCTTCCAACGAAGATGTCCATGCTGATGGAACGGCTGTCGCAGCGGAATACACCTACGTATCCGTCCTCGAACGGTACGACTGCGCTGTTGAAGATACTGTTGGAACGTTTCTGCTCGTAACGGCCGATGATCGGGTTCTGATCATAGCGCCATACTGGCATGTGCTCTCCTGCTGGTTTCTCCTGCCAAGGCATATCCGGCAGATTGTTTCCGATGATTTTACTCATTGTTTTTTCCTCCTTAGAAAAATTTTTACTTTTTTATTTTGTCCCGGCATACGGACATTTCGATCCTGCGATCTCTTACTTCTATCTTCGTCCATTTCCGTTCAAAAGTCAAGTGCTTTTGTTCACTTTTATGTAAATTTTTGTTTTCTTTGTTACTTTTTATCGTTCATCATCTTATTTTGTTTGTTCATTTTGTTCATTCTCTATTTTCCATACACTCTGCGCCCCCGCAGGACATCCGCATACCAGAACACAATCTCTGCGATATGATGCAGATCTCCCTCTTTGCTGATGCTTCTCCAGGATGCTTTATACTTCATGAACCAGGCTTCCAGCCGTCCTGCAAGCGCTGCGCAGGCTGCCTCATCCTTTTCTTTTCCATCTTCGATATCACACAGGCGTGCTCCCGTCTCATTCCAGATATCGATTGCATCCATGGTCAGCTCTAATGTAGAAACCAGGTAGCGGCAGGATTCTTCCATCTCTCTTGCTGTCTTTTTCAGCTCCTTTTTCAGTGCCACAAGGGTCTCATGCGCTGCCGCGCGTTTCGTCTCATCCTGAATTCTCGCATCAAACAGGGCATTTCGGTTATTCGGATGTCCAAGTACCTTTTCCTCATAAACCACATTGGCATCCCACCAGTCAAAGATCGAGCACTCTGCCGTTTTTGCCATATAAGAAACAAATTTTCCACTCCGGTCGCCATAGGCAAGGCGGGAAATCTGTTCATTTAGCTTCTCAAAGCTATCCGCATCTTCCCCCCAGGAAAAAACAGCGCCGTAAATCAATCCCGGAAGTGAAAAGTCCGGCTGATTGATGTGACCGCAGTCACCCCAGTCGGTATTCAAAATACCCTCTGCCTGATACTTTCTCGCATAGCCACACATCCGTGTAATGTTTTTGTAGCTGTTTTCCACCAGATTCATCCACTGATTCCATCCGCCGACACCGGGACAGAGATACTGCCTTGCACCCGCTTCTGCCATCACCTTCGCTTCGTGCTCTCTCTGCTCGGCCGCATACCCCCACGTCAGGCAGACCGTTTCTTTTGGCAGCTCCCGGATCAATTCCGGCTGTGCACAAATAATATCACCCCAGAACATTGGCTTTTTACCCTTGGATACCAAAAATTCGCAGAGCTCTTTAACATAGTCAATATACAGACGGTGAACACCCTTTTCCTCTGCCATTGTTTTCGATTTTCCTTTTCCGAGGTCAAATGTCTCGTCCGCACAGATATTAAATTTGTCCGTTGTAAAAAGTGCCATATATTCCTCGATCATCGCTTTGATCTGCTCGATGGCTTTTCCGCCGGAGACATCCACTGTGTGATGCTGCATCCGGTTCCAGAAGGAAAATGGCTCTTTCCAGCTGTCCGGAAATTCACAGAGCTCACCGCAGCTCTTCGTAGAAAGCAACATATAGAGATGGCCGAAGGTTGCAATGGACGGTACCAGTTCAATATGAAGCTTGGCACAGTAGGCATCCAGCTCGCGGATCTCCTCTGCCGTAAGCGGTGTCTCGTCACGCCACATCTCGGAAAGTCCCGAAAACAGATAGGTATGCTCCACATAAAGCTGTAACTGATTCAGCTTATAGTATGCCATGCGGTCTGCCACCTGTTTTAAATAGGTAAGCGTCAGCACACGGCCTCGCGTCTCATCGAGATAATAGCCACGCACCGGCAGATCTGGTTCATCCTCAATTTGTACTGCCGGAAGCAGTGCACCGTATTCCTGTATCATCTGGCAGAGTGTCTGTACCCCATAAAGTACACCGGCTCCATCGCCACCCAGGATACAGATTCCCTGTTCCGTCACTTTAATCCTGTACTGCTGACTCCTCTGCGTCTCATCAAGTTTCAGTTCTATCGCTTTACTGTCTTTTTTGCCCGGAACTTCGTATCCGATCTCATACTGCAAGCCGGTTTCTTTTTGAATGCCTCTTTGCAGCACCTTTGCATAGGTATCGCCGTTTCCGATCAGTCTGCGATCCAGCACAATCCTGCCGTCATAGCAGAGGGCATATTCCCCCTTCTGAAGTTTTACCTCTTTTGGTTTTGGTAAAAATTCCATTTTCCTTCTCCTCACTTCTTTTTGTAGTCTCAGAACCCTCTTTGAACGTTAAGTAACATTTTTTGAAGTCTTTTTTCTTTTCTCTCTCATCCTACCATATTTTTTCCACATATTCCACAATAATTTTCATTTTCTTTTTCTTTTTTTCAAACGTTTCCCCTGTTTCTCTGTTTTATATGTAAAGTAACTTTTGTTTTTCTCTCATTTTCTCTGCTCCCCCGGCAGATTTTTCCTTGCATTTCTTCCGGGAAATGTGCTAGAGTGGGAATATCATATATTATAAGAGGTGCTTATTTTGGATATTAATTATGAGTTATATAAAGTTTTCTATTATGTGGCCACCACTCTCAGCTTTTCCGAAGCCTCCAAGCTGCTGTTCATCTCACAATCGGCAGTCAGCCAGTCTATTAAAGTTCTGGAGAAAAAGCTCGGCATTACGCTCTTTATCCGCAGTACGAAACGCGTCCAGTTAACACCGGAAGGTGAGACACTGCTGCGCCATGTCGAGCCCGCGATCAACCTGATCGCCCGCGGTGAAGCCCAGATCATGGAAGCCGGAACGCTTGGCGGCGGCCAGCTTCGCATCGGCGCGAGTGATACAATCTGCCGCTACTTTCTCGTTCCGTATCTGAACCGTTTCCACCGCGCATGGCCAAACGTACACATCAAGGTAACAAACCAGACCTCAACCCAGTGCGTTGATCTGCTTGAATCGGGACAGGTGGATTTTATTGTGACCAACTCGCCAAACTCGCACCTTTCAAGCCGTCTCCACACGATTCCGATCCATACCTTCCATGACACTTTCATCGCCAACGGAGAGTATTATCCAGAGCTTGAAAACCGGCCGGTTCACTTAAAGGAACTTCTGCAGTACCCGATTCTGATGCTCGACCGAAAAAGTACAACGAGTGAGTTCCTGCACAGCCAGTTTCAGCGTTTTCAGCTCGATCTGGTGCCGGAAATTGAGCTTGGCAGCAACGATCTTCTGATCGACCTTGCCAGCATCGGCCTTGGCATTGCATTTGTGCCGGATTACTGTCTCGGAAAGGAGGCCGTGGCATTCCAGCTCGACCTCGTTGAAGAGCTCCCGCCGCGTCAGCTCGTCGTTGCCCACAGCTCGCATCTGCCGATTCCGCAGGCGGCAAAGGAATTTATGAGCATGCTGGAGCTTGATGCAAAATAATGCTATAGCAAACCCCGAAAATAACACAAAAAATTCAGCACTGTTTTTTTGCATTATTTTCAGGGTTTGCTATAAACGGGCAGGAATCCTGAATTTTTCGGATTCCTGCCCGTTTTTCATTTCAAATACCGGCTGCTTATTCTATCGTTTTTTCATGCTTCCGGGTTTTTCTTTCCTGCTTCTTGCTGTCCGTTCTTTTCCTGCTCCGCGATTGTCTTCTCCGCTTCGTCTGTTGTCTTTTCCGCTCCGTCTGTTCCAGCGGCTTTTCCGTTTTCTGCCTTCAAATATGCTTTTAACTCCTCCGGACTGGAAATCTGAATGTTGCGGTTTACTTTTGCATCGTATGTATCAGCTCTCATAATTTCCGAGAGATCGACGCCGGTCGCCTCTTTCATGGATTCAAACAGCTTCGCCATTACTACCGGCACATTGCCCGCTACAGAGCCGATACCGTTGTCCTCACTTCCGCCGCCAATAATCGTAATCTTGTCAATCTGGCTGAGTGGCTCAGCAATCTTTCCAGCAATTTCCGGCAGAACCTTGATCATCATCTCTGCCATGGCTGCCTTATTGTATCTCTGATAAGCTTCGGCCTTCTTCTCCATACCTTCTGCTTCTGCAAGTGCCTGGGCACGGATAGAAGCTGCTTCTGCCTCTCCTTTCGCCTTGATACCGAGTGCTTCCTGTTCCATTGCATAGCGGTCTGCTTCTGCCTGGGCTTTCTTCGCCTCTGCGTCACGCATCTTTTCAAACTGATCTGCCTCTGCGTCTTTCTGGCGGCGATACAGATCCGCTTCCGCCTCCTGCTGTTTCGCATAGCGTTCCGCTTCCGCTTTTTTCTTTACCTCTGCCTCGAGGGATTTCTCGGTTACTTCTACTTCTCTGGCACGAAGCTCTACCTCACGCTCCTGGCGGGCAATGTCTGCGTTCGCAGAAGTGATTTCCAGCTCTTTTCTCTGCTGTTCTTCCTGAATCTTGTACGCTGCATCTGCCTCAGCCTTCTTGATATCGGATTCCTTTTTCAGCTCTGCCGATTTAATTGCAAGATCATTGTTTTTCTTCGCAATTTCGGTCTCGGCAAGAACGCGCTCATCGTTTGCTTCTTTATTGGCACGCGCCTGGGCGATTTTAATTTCTTTTTCCGAATTTGCTCTGGCGATTGCCGCAGATTTTTTAATTTTTACAATGTTGTCGATACCAAGATTCTCAATGACCTGATTGGAATCGACAAAATTCTGTACATTAAAGCTGATGATGTCAAGTCCCATCGCTGCCAGATCCGGCTCTGCATTTTCTTTGACCAGCTCCGCGAATTTCTGACGATCCGATACCATCTCCTCAAGACGCATCTTTCCGACAATCTCACGCATATTTCCTTCGAGCACTTCCCTTGCAACCTTTGCAATGTATTCACTGTCGCGGTTCAGGAAGTTCTGGGCTGCTTTCTGGAGCTTCTGCGGTTCATCCCCGACTTTGATATTGACGGCTGCATCCACCTGGATGTTGATGTAATCTGCGGTTGGTACGGCATCGCTCGTCTTAACGTCAATTGCTACCAGCTTCAGACTCAGCTTATCCAGTCGCTCAAAGAATGGTATCTTGATTCCGGCTTTTCCAATCAGGATACGCTGACCTTTTTTGAAACCGGAAATGATAAATGCCGTATCCGGCGGCGCTTTCACATAGCCACTCGCTAAAATGGCAAGAATCACAAGAATGACCAGAATGACAGCAATCATGGTTACATGCTCTACTACAAATTCCATCTGATTTCCTCCCTTTTCCTGCGGATGTCTTTCCGCTCTTTGCTTATGTATCCGTGTTATTTTCACTATAGCATTTTTCCGGGTGCAGATACAACTGCATTATTATTACGATTTTGTAAGATTTCTGTTCCTGTGCAAAAAAAGCGAAGAAGCTTCTCTGTTTCAGAGAAATCTCTTCGCTTTTTCTTTTTTGAGTCTTTCCGGCTTCAGCCCATTCCTTTTCGGATCACTAGTTCTCCAGATATCCCGTATAGTCCGCCGTATGCAGCAGCTTGTTTGCATTTTCTACGCGTTCTTTCGTTGGCGGGTTGATACCTTCGAGCTTGTATGGAATTCCTAAGGTTTCCCACTTGAATACCCCGAGCGTATGGTACGGAAGAACCTCTACACGCTGTACGTTTTTCAAGGTGTGCAAAAACGCATCGAGGCGGATCAGGTATTCATCATAGTCGCTGCGCTCCGGAACAAGGACATGGCGGATCCAGACCGGTTTACCGATCTCATCGAGATAACGCGCCAGATCAAGAATATTCTCGTTCGTGCAGCCGGTCAGCTCTCTGTGAGCCTTATCGTCGATCAGCTTAATGTCAAGCAGCAGAAGATCCGTGTATTTCATCAGTTCCTTAAATTTACTGAAATACGGTTCTTCTCTCGTGAACGGATTTCCACTGGTATCCAATGTGGTGTGAACACCGTTCTTTTTTGCTTTGCGGAATAGTTCCGTCAGAAAGTCAATCTGCAGCAGCGGTTCTCCGCCGCTCACGGTAATGCCACCCTTCTCGCCCCAGTAATTTTTGTAGCGAAGCGCCTTTTTTAACACCTCATCTGCGGTCTGCCAGTCGGCATCTTTCGTTGTCCAGGTGTCCGGGTTATGGCAGAACTGACAGCGCATATTGCAGCCCTTCACAAAAATCACGTAACGCACACCCGGTCCGTCAACGGAACCGAAGCTCTCGATAGAATGGATCGCGCCCTTAACCGGGCTATTCTGATTTGCATTCATTTCACTCATATTTTTCCTCTTCTTTCCAGCTTATCATCTTGGAATTGATCTGTATTGTCCGACATCCGTATCTTGGGAAACATTCTGTTCCTTCCTTCGATATACGAAAAATTCCTTTTTCATGGTTCTGCTTGATTATACGGAAATTTGCTTCTCTTTTCAAGGCATTTTCATGTATAAAATCGAACACATTTTTCCGCCACTGCAGAAACCATTGCCAGATACCATATCATTGCAATGCCTCCTGCCGAAAATCCAGAGGTCAAAATCCTGCGTCAGATAATATATATTCCATTTGTCTTTCTTTCGTTCGCATTCCCATTTTTTCATAAAATTTTTCTGCCGACGTATTTCCCGCCCATACATTTAATGTCACTTCATAGCAACCCAGTTGCTTTGCTTCATTTTTTATATATGCAAACAGACTTTCTCCAATATGCTGGCCTCGTGTCTCCTGATCGACACATAAATCATCAATAAAAAGGGACTTAAATGGTACCATATTGTTTGAAAAAGGCTGCGCCCGCAATTGGCAAAACGCATATCCAACGCAAATATCCTCCCCATTCACCGCAACATAGATTGGCTTTTCTTTGTTTTTCAAAAGTTCTGCCAGTTCATCTGCCGTATATTTTGTCGTACCCGGAATAAAAATGTCAGGCCTTATACCTGCATGAATTTGCAGCACCTGCTCTAATAACTCTAAAATTCTCGGAATATCTTTTTCTTTTGCTTTTCTGATCATCATTTTTACAGTCATTTTTCCTCCATCACAGGCTTTTTTATTTTCGATAGGGGTTTTAAATATTGTACCATATATTTGCAGGATCATCAATTTTTCATTCTGATCAAAAAAAATACCTGCCATAGCAAGCAAGGTTACCGGTGCGGATGCACGGCTCTGGATACACGGAAACTTAGGTGTACAGATCATGGAACAGGATACCCTTTGATACAAATGTGAGCTCCTGATCTGTCATATCATCCAACTCGGAACCATGACCAAGGTTTTCAAAATGCATCAACGATTCCGAATTACATTAACTCAGTGCCTTTGTATTTTTCTCCAGAATTGCACTTTCACCTGTAAACTCCATACTTAGATTCTTGCTTTTTTCTTGCGATTATGTTGACAATCATGCGTGTTCTGCCAGAGTAACATAGGATCTTCTGAGTGCCACATATGATATTAAAAAGTTCGCAAACCAACCGACCGGTACAGCAAGCCAGACAAATGCAATACCAAAACGCGGTGCCAGAATCAAAGCTACGGACAGGCGAATCGCGAGGTTTACCATGTTTGCAACAAGGAATGGACGCATGATTCCGAGACCACGAAGGACTCCGTCGGTTGCCATTTTAATTCCCATAAAGAGGAAAAAATAACCAAGCCATCTCATATAATCCCCAGATACCTGATAAGCCAGGGCTGTTCCGTCTTTTCCAAGGAACAGCGAGGAAATTTGCGTGTGCAGCGTCTCAATAACGATGAAAGCAATGGCAGCAAAGCACACATCCAGCACCAATGCAGCCCGGTAACCTTGTTTGATACGCTGGGCTTTGTTTGCACCCAGGTTCTGGGAAACATATGGCGAAACTGCATTTCCGATGGATACAAAAATCAGAGAAAAAACATTTTCTACCCGCATCGTCGCCGCATATCCTGCAAGTGCCTGAGTGCCGAAAGGATTTACAACTGCCTGTACGATCATCATACCGATAGACACGGTAGACTGCTGGAGGACTGACGGAACAGCGATTCGAAGCATGGAGTACAGCTCCCGCCCGTCAAATCGGTGAAATGGGCTCTTATATCGTCGCATCCGACAAAGGAAAATCAAAAGTGAAAACACGGCAGAAATTCCTTGTGCAATCAAGGTTGCAAGCGCCGCACCGAATACCCCGAGACCAAGACCGGCTACCATCCAAAGATCCATAAAGATATTTAGGATTGACGAAAATATCAGGAGTCCTAACGGAATTCTTGATTCGCCTATAGAAGTAAACATCGTTGAAAGAACGTTGTACATAAACAAAAACGGAAATCCCACAAAGTAGACCCTCAAATACAGCTCTGCGTCATCCAGTATATCGGCAGGAGTTTTTAACGCACCCATCATCAAGTGAGAAAAGTCAAAGCCACAAACACCAAGAACTATGCTTAGAATCAAAAAACTAAGTAAGGACGTTGACACGATGGTTTTCATTTTTCCATACTCCCTGGCGCCGAAATAGCGACTTACCAGCACACCGGCACCGACACCTGCCCCCAACGCCACACAAATGAAGACATTGGTCAGCGCTGCACAGGCACCGACAGCCGCAAGTGCAGAAGAACCCACAAACTGACCGACAATAATAGAATCCGCCATATTGTATATTTGTTGAAAAAAGCTTCCGAGAATCATCGGCATTGCAAAAATCGTCAGCGCTTTCAGCGGCGCATCTGTAATCAAGTACTCATCTTTTGACATGATCATATTCCTCCACAGGTTTCACCATTTCACTTATTCTTCCCTTCATCAGAATTTATTCTGCGTGTTCAAAATGTAAGTTATAAGTTTCGTTACGAAATAATTATATGTAGTTACAACTGATAAGTCAAGCTGTTGTTTACTTTTCGTAATATAAATGATATGATATGATTACTGTTCACTCAGCACCGGAACACTTGCTGTTCCGGTGCGTAAGAAAGTGATTCAGGTGTGAGCAGCCCTCCTTTTGTGAAGCAAAATTTTCCATGGGGCTGTGAATGTTACAGTTCGCTGAGTACCATTGAGCCGCAACATGATCTTTAAGAAAATCACGATCCGGCATATATTATTTTACAGGAGGGATGCTTATGTACCTAGACGGTTTAGATGAACTGGATCAGAAGATTATCCAGTTGCTTATAGAAAATGCACGTATTTCTTACTCTGATATCGGTAAAGAAACCGGTATTTCCAGAGTTGCAGTAAAAGCACGGATTCAGGCCTTGGAGAAAAAAGGCGTAATTGAAGAATATACAACGATCATAAACCCTCAAAAAATCAGCGGTGCTGTATCATGCTATTTTGAAATCGAAACAAAGCCGGACCAGCTGCCGCAGGTGACAGGCATCTTGCATACAAATGATATCGTCACACAGATTTACCGTGTCACAGGAAGAAATAAACTTCATGTACATGCAGTTGCTTCATCAAGTGATGAAATGGAGCAATTCCTGCATACTGTCATTGACACACTGCCCGGTGTTATTAGCTGCAGCTGCAATACAATCTTATCACGTATAAAAGATATCAAAGGATTACGTCTATAAGACGATTGCTATCCGTAAAAATGGTGCTGGGCATAACGCCCAACACCAAGTTTGTCTACAGTCTGACGATAATTTTAACAAGTTCATTACCAGTTTTACCATCACATCTTTTTCTGCTGCTTTTTATTCAGCAATCATCAGTGTGATTGCTACTAATGTTCCATCACTGAGTCTCTTTTCTCCATTCTGGAACAAAGCATTGTTCTTGTCCAAAAATTCCAAAAACAGTGATGCGGCAATTCTTTTACAACCATCTGCGTATGGATGATTCTTTATCATAAAATACAACAGGTTAGCCGCTTTCTCTTCCACGGACGGATACGCATCCTGCCCAAATACACTCTGGTAAACAGCAGCAAAAATGGAACGGAAGTATACTGACCCCCTCAAGCATCTCCAGGTAATCATACGGTCTTACATTCCCATTAATGCGCACCTCATCCTGTACGACATTGAAACGGCCTAATTTTATCTTTTCTGACTTTATAGTCTCAAAGGGATTTTTTATTTCCATTTATAATTCTGCTCCGTTTGTCTCTATCACGTGTTTATACCAGAATGCAGAATCTTTCATGATTCTCTGCTGGTTCCTGTAGTCTACATACACAAGTATCGGTTCCGAGATCAGACGCATATCTTCTTCTGTAATTTTCGGAAGATATTTTTCATAACGCACCAGTCCATCTTCCGGATAATGTCCTAATAAGACCGGATCTGACCACCA
>ENA-OPVY01001057-OPVY01001057.1-human-gut-metagenome-genome-assembly--contig:-NODE-1057-length-16496-cov-6.348762_pt1 | contig 16496 bp, 17 predicted proteins | sample MGYA00241503_ERZ501998 | MGnify/ENA primary metagenome ERZ501998 (study PRJEB25962, sample SAMEA2042107) | human gut metagenome | biome: human gut; feature: human-associated habitat; material: faeces... | reverse complement strand
GGAGATTCTTATTTTAAGACTTAGGAGCTAAAAATTGGTATTTACCGACAGCCCCATTTCGTTCTTTTATTCCGAAAATTTATAATTTTCATTTTCTACTAGTTGGGTTTTAAATTGTTCAAAATAATTCTCCCATTCTTTCAAAATATCATTATCACTTTCGTTTGAATATCTTTTCGTCTCCATAAAATGTTTTTCCAAATCTTTTACATAATTTCTAATTGGTAAATCTTTTTGATAAACCTGAAATTGAAAATTCCAATATTCTTCTTCCGAATCAAATTGATTCATTATATCAACAAAATCTTCTTTATTCTCAGCAGAATCTATAATTTGTTTTAACTCCTCCAAGTATTTCCAAATCTCCTCTTCGCTTACTGTATACCCATTTTCAATAGCTGCTTGATATAAAGCTTCATGTTCCAATGTATAATCAATCGCATTACTTTCTGCTTCGCTTTCTTCCATTCCTGACAATATAAAAAATTGTTTTGCTTGTTCAATATCTTTTTGGGTAACAGTCGCATGTTCTCCCTCTGCATAATTTGTTTGAGAAATTTTTGTAGAATTATTTTTCAAGTATTTTCCCCACTCGCTCATAAATCCACTATCAGAAGAATATGCTATTACACCAATAGCTATTGTAAATACCACAGCTAATATTAAGCTAATAATCTTAATTCTTTTCTTTGTTCTCATAAATATCCCTCCCTATTTAAATGTCAATGATACTGATCCCGTCACTGATGCTGGTACTCCACCACTACACGCTAATATGAACGGTAAATTTCCACTTATACCTCCTGTCCTGCTAACAACTACTGCTTCTTTATTTACATATGTAGATGCCCCTTGCCATGGTGCACCGTATATCGTTTGTACTTTTGTATAATTATTAAAAACTTTTCCATTTGAATGTTTAATATTTAGTATTTGCACTGTCGGACTAGTTGTCGCATACTCTCTCCTCCACAAAACACTCTTGTCTCGTTTGTTTAAAGAAATTCTCGTTCCATTTCCAACAGGACTATATTCCTCAGAATAAATAACTTTTGCAGTAATAGTAGACCATCCTCCATTAGGAACAGCAAACAATTGTGCCTTTTCTGTTGAATTTGAAAAACTTGCCGCTGCATTTGATTCAAATGTATATTCTCCTCCAAACACACCTAATATTAATGAACACAATACCATTACAATACCTTTTGATACAATTGCTCTTTTTTTACTCATATGCCATCTCCTCCTTAATACCTAGAATCTCTAAGAACTATTTTCTACTTAAATTAATTTCTAATATAACCAATTCCCCCTTTCACTATTTGTTTCTTATCTGTTACTTTAATACTTACATCTCCGCATCTAAAAAAGCAAGCACCTATTAGTTGCATCCTGTCAATTATTGATTGCCCCTTATTTTTCTCTTCAAATTCTCAAAAAGCAACCAATAATTGACAAATGCACGTATTAGCTTCTTTACAAAACTGTAAAAATTTTCTTATACTTAAATTGTATGAGACAAAAAATGTCAGGCAATGAGAGCTCTCATCACCTGACACACATCATTCTTCAACTGCTTCTTATGACCTTGAAAAAGGTGGTAAACAAGAGTTTACCTTAGTCACCTCTGAAGGCAGAACAGTTTATGTAACCATTGAGCAAGATACTTCCCGTGCTGTAGCAAATGGATCCTATAAAATTTCTGCAAGACCTTCTAATAATGCATGGAAAGCGGGTTATAACGTCACAGTAAAAAATAATGCTATTACCGCCCTCTCCTCTCCATATGTAGATACGGCTTTAGGAAGTGCTCAAAATTTAAAGTTAAAATTAGAAACTTCAAAACAGGGCATTCTTCATTTTACTTGGAAACATTTACTTCTTTCCATTAATTATGGGGTTCGCACAACTTTAACCTCTTCTTCCCTAAAAGTGACTGTTATTTAATAGCTTCTACATTCACATAATAAGATTCAAAAAATATTGCTTGTATCCAGACAACACAATTATACATGCTGACCAGCACACACAGAACCAACAATATTTTTAACAATACCCCCATTTTCCGTTTCCGATATTTCCACAAAAGCACTCCCGGAACAAAGACCCCAAGTAGAGGAAACACACAGGACGCAAGAGCAACGGCAAAAACTATGCCTTGCTCTTTCCACTCCAACTCTGCCCTTTTTGCAGAATTTTCTTCCTCCGCTGGCTGTTCTTCTTCTGTTTTTTTCTGCACCGATTCGGGAATCACTTCTTCTCTCTCAATTCCAAGCAGTTCATCTAGCGAAACATGATACAATCGCCCCAGCGCTATCAGATTCTCTACATCCGGATAACTTTGATCGGTCTCCCACCTTGAGACTGACTGACGTGCGACATGCAATCTGTCCGCCACATCTTTCTGTGACAATTCATTCTTTTCCCTCTCCTCTTTCAGTTTCTCTCCAATCCTCATTTACGCTCTCCTTTTCCAGATTACATCTCACCCCACAAAGCCTATTCTAATCCATTTTAGCACATTTCCGCAATCTTATACAGCAATCTCTCTGTATCCTCCCAGCCAATACACGGATCCGTAATGGATTTCCCAAAAATTCTCTGCTCGTCAATTTTCTGATTTCCTTCCAAAAGATAGCTTTCTACCATCACACCTTTGACAAGCTTCTTGATATCCGGATTATAATTTCTGCTGTGAAGCACTTCGCTCACAATACGAAGCTGTTCTTTATATTTTTTGTTGGAGTTGGAGTGATTTGCGTCCACAATGGCAGCCGGATTTTTCAAATCCCATTTCCCATACATCTCAAGGAGACGAATCAAATCTTCATAATGGTAGTTCGGATTGCATGTTCCGTATTTATCCACACCGCCGCGCAGAATCGCATGTGCGTATGGGTTTCCGTCTGTCGTCACATCATATCCTCTGTAAATGAAATTGTGTCCTGCCTGTGCTGCCACAATCGAGTTCAGCATCACTGTGAAATCACCGCTTGTCGGGTTTTTCATACCTACCGGAATATCCATTCCACTCGCTGTCAGTCTGTGCTGCTGGTCTTCCACAGAACGAGCGCCAATTGCTTCATAAGAGAGAATATCGTCCAGGTAGCTTCTGTTCTCCGGATAGAGCATCTCATCGGCGCATGTAAAACCATAGTCCTGAATGACACGGAGATGCATCTTACGGATTGCGATGATTCCGCCGTAAAGATCCGGAGCCTCATCCGGAATCGGCTGATGCAGCATTCCTTTGTAGCCTTCTCCCGTTGTACGCGGTTTATTTGTGTAGACACGCGGAATGATCATCAGCTTCTCTTTCACCTGCTCATTCACTCTCGCAAGACGACCTACATATTCACACACCGCATCTTCGTTGTCCGCCGAACAAGGACCAATCAATACAATAAATTTATCCGATTCCCCGGCAAAAATCGCTTTGATTTCCGCATCCCTTTTTTCTTTTAATGCCTTCAGAGAATCCGCCATCGGGTACTCTTTTTTCAGTGTTTCCGGGCTGCATAATTGATGGTTAATTTTCATTGACATAATTTTAATCTCCTATTCCTAATTTCTTCAGTATTTGTTGTTCTCGTTTCTGACAGGTAAAAATCAATACCTGTTTTTTATGTCCGGCAAGCCATTTCAAAGTATTTTCAAGTCGCTTGTCATCATAAAATACGAATGTATCATCCAGTATAACCGGATATTCCTCTTCGTGCAACAGTTCACTTGCCGCCATGCGAAGTGCAAAGTAAATCTGCTCGATTGTACCACGGCTCACCTGCTCGATTCCGATTTTCCGCTCTCCCGTATACAGGCTCATTTTCAGCTTTTCATCAATCAGAAGCATCGTGTATTTTCCGTCTGTAATCTCTGAGAGAATCTCAGATGCCTTCTCATTTAATTTTACACCAAGCTCCTTGTGGACGTCTTTGGATAATTCCAAAAGACGTTCCGTGGCAAGCTCCAGCGCCCGTTTTCTCATATCCTGCTTTTTATGGTCGTCATTCACTTCATCAAGCTCGCTCAACCGTTCCTGCACGTTTCCATACTGAACCTGTTTCTCTTTCAGTTCTCCCTGCAAATGTTCTTTCTCCCACAGCAGCTTGTCAAGCGCTCTTCTCTCTTCTTCCTCTACTTCACTTCGTGGTTTTTTCTTTCCTTCTTTCATGCGGTTCCACACATACATGCCCTCCGCAAGCATCAGAACAATCGTTATAAGATAATTCCAAGGCTTTTGAAATATGACAAATGCCATAATCAGGATAACCGCCATAATCGCAATTTTAATCGGAGAAACTCGCCACTTGCTCTCTCCCTCGTATTTGCGGCACGCCTCTTTCAAGCGCAGTTCTTCCTTCCCAATCCTGCCGTCAATTTCCTCCATCTCCTGCTCCAGCTTATGGATATCCCGCCAAAGATACGTCGTCTCCTGCTCAATCTCATACCTTCTTTGCTGTTTCTCCTGCAAGGATTTTCGAATCTCTCCCTCTACTTCCTTCTTCTTTTTGTTCAGACGGTTCAGTGCTCCGTCTAAATCAATGTCACTGTTTCCGGTGGAATAATAATTCGTGGCATAATTTTGAATTTCTGCCGCAAGACTTTGGGTTGGCTCGATTTTCATCTGAGCGACAGCGACTGTATTCTCATAGTTGGAAGCATTCAATCCGTTTAAAATCATCTCGAGGTCTCCATGCTCCAGCGAAAATTCTTCGCCGTCATCCTCGCAGATCAGCCTTGCACTTTTGGAATATTTATCAAAATTCCGCTCCAGTAAGAAATTCTTCCCGCCGCTCTCAAAACGCAGCATCCCGGAATAATAGTTCGGGTTCTCCCACGGTTCATAGATGCTGAACGTGTCGTTTACCGAGGCTCTCCCCCGCCCCCGCTCTAATCCAAACAGCATACCTTTAATAAACGTATGGATGGTCGTCTTCCCGGACTCATTTTCCCCATAAAAAAGATTGATTCCGTCTTTTAATACAATCTTTTTTCCGGTAAACTTTCCAAAATTTTTTAAATAAAGTTCCCTTATCTTCATAGTCAGCTCCTCTTCGTATCTAACAGCGCCTGCACACCCTCATACAATGCCATATGCGCCACACTGTCCTCCTCACATTCTCTCAGGCTCTCGATATATCTGCCCAAAAGATTCCCCCTGTTCTCTTCTAATAATGTTTCAAAATCATAGGACGGTTTTGTTTCATCTATAATTTCTATAACATTTCCGTAGCTTTGCAAGCTCTCCGGCTCAAAGCTGATGTCTGTATCCCGAAATCCTCTCAGAATGAATTTATAAATATGCTCGATTCCGTTCTCCTGAATCGTCTCCCGAATCTTTTCTTTTACCGCGCCGTTTGTCATCCCTTTTCCAACCTCAATTACAAGATGCTGGTATTCTCGCTTCGCACTTGGAATGAATTCTGCTTTCACGCCTTTTTCCGTCACTTCTCCAAGAACATAGCCATGCTTTCCTGTATCATTTTTATCGATTGGCTCTAGTGCCCCCGCATACGCAATTTGATTCTCCACCAAGGTCTGCGGCTTATGAATATGTCCCATCGCAATATAACTGTACCCAAGATTACTCAAAATTTCTTTTTTTATCGGTATATGCTTTTCATCTCCACCATGCGCCAATAAAATCTCATATTTCTGCCTGCCTGGCGCCTTTGCCAGATCATAAATCCTCTCCGTAATCTCTCTCTGATAATAGCTCAGACCATACACGCTTGTCTTCAGTTCCTTGAACTCAACGCTCCCCATGTGCCCATTTAGCAATGGATAGACATTTTCATTCCACCGGAATGTAAGATAATAAGAGTCATGCTTGATAAAATCGTGATTGCCCGCTATGAACACCACCTTTGTCCTTGTAAGCCGTGAAAACAGATAATTCAACTCTTTCAACTCTTTCTTTAATGGCTGACGGTGAAATAAATCTCCTGCGATCAACAATAGATCAACCTCTTCCCACTCACAGATCTTAATAATCCGCTCCAGACTTTCCCATATTTCCTGTCCACGGCTTTTACTGCCTAATTTTAAACCTTCTGGTTCTGCCCCTAGATGGACGTCTGCTATATGAATGAATTTCATCTCTCTCCCCTTCTTCTTTCTTCGGCAGCATTACGATAAAACGTGTCTCCTCGTCATCGCTTTCTGCCCAAATAGTACCTCCATGTAACTCTACAATCTCTTTTGCAATGGCAAGTCCAAGTCCTGCACCTCCGGTCGTACTATGTCTCGCCTCATCCAAACGATAAAACTTTTCAAAGATTGTCCCCAACTGTTCCTTTGGTATCTGTTTCCCTCTATTGGAAAATACAATACGATTCCCTTCTTCTGTCATCTCTGCCTGAATCCGAATCTTTGTATTCGGATAGCAATAAGACACCGCATTTCGCAAGATATTGTCAAATACTCTTGCCAGCTTATCTGCATCTCCATAAACTACCATATCCTCAGCCGCCTCAACCTCACAAGTCAAATTTTTCTCCCTCAGCACTCCGTATAATTCATCGGCAAGCTGTTCGAGCATCATTGAAAGATTCAGCTCCACCGGCTCTAACACGATATCTTGCAGATTAAATTTTGTAATCTCGAAAAATTCACTGATCAGCTCCCCAAGTCTGATGGATTTCTCCAATGCAATATGTGTATACCGCTGTCGTTCTTCCTCCGGCATGTCCTGATAACTGTCAAGCATCGTCAGATACGCTACAATTGAAGTGAGCGGTGTTTTTAAATCATGTGCCAAAAATACAATCAGGTCATTTTTCTTTTTCTCTCCCTCAATCACTTCCTGCTCTTGCTTTTTCAAAATCTGCTTGATCTCATTAAGCCTTGTCTCAATCGGCTTCAATTCCGTGATCATATGAATAGAATCCGCCGAATCCAAAACGATGTTATCAATCCCGGTCTCCACCTGATTTAGATATTTTACCATTTTTGATAATGCCGCATAAAAAAATAAAGAAAACAGACACAAAAATCCAATCACAAGAAAGAAGTCCTTATTGTTTCCTATTACCCGCCAATACCAATGCCTTGCATTTTCCTCCTGCACGTTCACAGAAGTCAGAAGTTTCACAAGATCATTGGAAGAATCCTCCAAAAAATATTCGAGAATAAATCCTCCTACCAAAATCGTGAGCGCTGTCACGAAAACAGTCTGCAACAAAATACTTAATTTTAATTTTCGATATTTATTCTTCAACTTTATATCCCACTCCCCAGACGGTCTTGATGAAATCCGACTTTCCGGTCGGTCCACTCATTTTTTCCCGCAAATGCCTGATGTGCACCATCACCGTATTGTTGCTGTTTTTATAATATTCTTCTTTCCAAACCTTTCGAAACAGCTCCTCTGAGCTAATCACTTTTCCACGATTCTCACAGAGAAGCCATAAAATATCGAACTCAATCGGTGTCAATGTCAGCGAACGCTCATTAAAAATGCACTCGTGAGATGTTCTGTTCAGCAGCACTCCTGCAAAATCAATTACATCGCCTTCTATCTTTCCTCCATCGTTGTACTGTGTATAACGCCGAAGCTGCGCTTTCACTCTGGCAACAAGTTCCAGCGGGTTGAATGGTTTTGGAATATAATCATCCGCTCCTAGAGTCAATCCGGTAATCTTGTCCATGTAATCCACTTTCGCAGTCAGCATAATCACCGGAAATGTATATTTTTCACGTATTCTTTTTAAAATCTCAAACCCGTCAATATCCGGCAGCATCACATCCAGCAGCGCCAAATCAATCTTCGTCGTCTCAATACAGTTTAATGCCTCTTCTCCTGTATAGAACTTATGTACCTGATATTCATCATTTTGCAGATACAATGCAATGACATCCGCAATCTCTTTTTCATCATCCACTACTAATATATTCATGCTTTTCTCCCTTTCTGATTATTAAAAAAGGACGGGAGAATACTTTCCCCCGTCCCCAATCTCAATCCTCTTATAATTCGCAGTTATTCACTGTTCTTGGGAATGGTAAAACGTCTCTGATGTTCGACATTCCTGTTAAGTACATTACACAGCGTTCAAATCCAAGTCCGAATCCGGCATGTCTTGTAGAACCATATTTTCTAAGATCCAGATAGAACTGGTACTCTTCCGGTTTCAAGCCCATCTCATTCATACGTGCCAAGAGTTTTTCGTAGTTATCTTCTCTCTGACTTCCGCCGATGATCTCACCGATTCCAGGAACAAGACAGTCAACAGCAGCCACTGTCTTATTGTCATCGTTCATCTTCATGTAAAATGCCTTGATATCCTTCGGATAATCTGTTACAAACACAGGACGTTTGTAAACCTCTTCTGTAAGGTAACGCTCATGTTCTGTCTGTAAATCTGCTCCCCACGATACTTTATAATCAAATTTGTCATTGTTCTTTTCTAATATTTCAATTGCCTCTGTATAGGTCACACGTGCAAAATCAGAGCTTGCCACATTGTGCAGACGATCCAAAAGGCCCTTATCTACAAATGAGTTGAAGAAATTCATCTCTTCCGGTGCGTTCTCTAATACATAGTTGATGATGTATTTTAACATCGCCTCTGCAAGCATCATATTATCGTCTAAATCTGCAAATGCAATCTCCGGTTCTACCATCCAAAATTCTGCCGCATGACGTGTAGTGTTCGAATTCTCTGCACGGAATGTCGGACCAAATGTATAGATATTGCGGAATGCCTGCGCATATGTCTCACCATTCAACTGTCCGCTCACTGTAAGGCTTGTCTCTTTATTAAAGAAATCCTGACTGTAATCTACAGTTCCATCTTCGTTTTTCGGAATATTTTCCATATCCAATGTTGTCACGCGGAACATCTCTCCGGCACCTTCACAGTCGCTTCCTGTAATGATTGGTGTGTGTACATACACAAACCCTCTTTCCTGAAAGAACTGATGAATTGCATATGCGATCAAAGAACGTACTCTAAATACTGCCTGAAACGTGTTTGTTCTCGGACGCAAATGTGAGATTGTTCTTAAATATTCAAAGCTGTGACGCTTTTTCTGAAGCGGATAATCCGGTGCTGACGCTCCTTCTACCACAACTTCTGTTGCCTGAATCTCAAACGGCTGTTTTGCCTGCGGTGTTGCTACAAGTGTTCCTTTTACAATAATTGCCGCACCTACATTTAACTTAGATATATCTGCAAAATTCTCCATTGTATCATGGTAAACAACCTGCAGTGTCTCAAAAAATGTTCCGTCATTTACAACAATAAATCCAAATGTCTTTGAATCTCTGATACTGCGAATCCAGCCGCCCACTGTAATTTCTTTGTCTAAATATTGTTCCCGATGCTTATAAAGCTCTTTGACTTTTACTAATTCCATAACCAAAACTCCTTTATTTTCACTATTCCTTATAGTATAACCTATTTTGCGCCATTTTCCTATAGTATTTCTAACAATTCTCTCACATCTCTGATTTCTTTGTCAAATGTCTCTACATTTCCAAATCCATATGCTGCAAATATAAATGGAATTCCTGCTGCTTTTGCCGCCTCACAGTCCCCCTCCGTATCTCCCACATAGACGCAGTTTTGAAGATGATTCCGTTCTATTACGAGGCGGATATTCTCACCCTTACTCTTCTTTGTGTCACCATAGCACTCCGTATCCAACACATACTGCTCCAGTTGATTCTTTTTCAAAAACAGCTCAATATACCCTGATTGGCAATTGCTGACCACACAGACTTTATGTGTCTTTGCTAACTCCTGAATCGTCTCTTTCACACCCGGATACAGCAAGTTCTCCTCGCATCGCTCCAACACCTCATGTTCATACATACAACACAATTCCAATGCCCGTTCTTTTTCCCCTGCACTTGCGCTCGGAAATAAATGATCGGCAATCACATTCATCGGCTTCCCAAACTCTCGTTTAAGCGTATCCGAGGTAATCTCCTCACACTCAATACCAAGCTCTTTCACCGCAAGATTCCACGCCTTCGCGACCTCACCTGTAGAGTCCCACAGCGTCCCATCAACATCAAATATTATATTCTCTATATTCATACTTTCTCCTGTCTGCCCGGAAATGTAATTTCCAAACGCTCATTTTGATACTTTACAAGATGCTTCCAAATCACTACAAAGGACAAAATCCCTGTTCCCGCTGTGATTCCAAGCGGCCCCCTCTTGATTATCACCATTCCCCAGAAAATTGCGAATGTGACAACAGACCGGAAAAAGTGAGGCCGAATGACAATCACAATAGAAAACATCAAATAACATACCGCCAAAATCAAAACCGGTCTCCAATAAGGGACTAACCCGAGCAATACTCCAAATGATACTGCAATTGACTTTCCTCCCATCTTCGGATTCCAAAACGGAAACGCATGCCCGAGAACCGGTGCAGCCAACACCAAACCAAAAATAAGGTGTCGCGGATTTAACACATGCATTGCCGCATGCACTGGCAGATATCCCTTCAGAAGTTCCAGCATCAATGCACAGAATCCTATCGGTGCTCCAGCGCAGAGAAATGCATTTGCCACCCCCGGATTCTGATCCGGACTTTCTTTTGTGACATCAATCTTCTTTATATATTTGGGAAGTAAATATCCATATAATACACTCCCAGACAAATATCCAAAAAGAATATAAAACAAATATTGTGTTGTCATCTTTTCTTCACTTCCTATTCCTCACCAGATAGCTTCTTCAGATGATGATAAATCTTCTCTGTCGCCATCGGCTTACTGTTAATCTCCTGAGCACGAATCATGTCACGGCGCAATCTTTCTTTCTCCAAAATCTTCTGTCCAGCCCTCAGTTGTCCAAAGAAACTCTTTCGCCCAATTGACATATGCCGTTCCTCGAAGAATTCCAGATTCCGATTCTCACATCCCGGAATTGGATTTGTGTGGATGATCGGAATTCTGCTCACCGCTGCTTCCGTACTGCTTAATCCCCCCGGTTTCGTAAAAATGACGTCACACGCTTCCATGTACTCTGCCACCTGCTCTGTGAAACCAAGGATGCGTACCCTTCTATCCCTTCTAAGTTCTCTTTTTAAAGTCTCTTCCAGTTTCTTATTATTCCCACAGATTACAACAATCTCTTCATTTTCTTTCAGTCTTCTCGCAAGCTCCAGCACAAAAATCTGGATCTTTCCAAATCCCATACTTCCACTCATTACAAGATAAATCAAGCCGTCTTGAGGCAGCTGACAGATTTCTCTGGCTTTTTTCCCGCCCAATCTCCTGCCAAACTTTTCTCTGACCGGAATCCCCCAAGGGAGCAGTTTTTCTCTCGGAATACCCCTTGATACAAATTCATTTATCAAGTCTTCATGCGGAATCACATAATAATCACACTCGGTCTCCTCCCAGAATGGAATACTTGTGTAATCGGTCGCAATCGCAACGGTCTTCTGCCTCAAAATTCCTTTTCGCTTCATCCACGTCAATGTCTCCGCCGGATACAAATGCGGTGTCACAATTATATCAAAGTCTTTATTTTCCAAATATTGTTTCAATTTTTTACCCAATCTTGCACACGCAAAATAAACCGGTGATTTCCGCTTCGCCGAAGAAATCAGCCTCCCAAGCCGATATACCAGCCCAAAAAGGTGCGGACAATGCTTTACCACATTAACATATAAGCCTCCTACAGCCTTCGATGTCTTTTTGCCACTCAGCATCATCAGATCAATAAACTCTGCCTGATCCCCATGACTTTCTATATATTCCTTTACGGCTTTCCCGGCAGAATTATGCCCTTCTCCTGTGTTACAAGATAATATCAAAACTTTCATGTACTGTTGTCCTTTCTTTTATGAAGTGAACAGTAACGATTATAGCATTAGTAAAAGAAAAAAGCTAGGCGACACTTGAAGAAGCTCTTGAAATGTGCTATATTGAAAATACAAAAAGGGAAACCACAAGCGGCTACCCAATAATTAAATGCTTAATTTACACTAAGCCGTCATTATTGCAGTAATGGCGGCTATTTTCGTTTATCCTTGAAAATCTCGTAACAAAGACCTACAAGGGCAACAATGAATATTAATAACTGAATCAGATCAGAATATGTAACATACATCAGCATCGCCCTCCTTTCTTTCGTCTGGAGGGTTCGCCCCTCCGTAAAAGAGGGTAAGCCGCCCGACTTTGGTTTCCCATGTCGTGATTATAGAATATAATACACCTATATCACTTTAGTACTATTCGATTATCAATGTACCACATTCCTCATCTAAAAATTCATTTTACTCCTTTACCCCTTTTGCGCTAAATCCAAAATGTTCTGCTGCCTTAATTACACCATACACATTTGTGTCCTGTTTATCTGTGCCTGCTACTTCACGAATTCTAGTAATGCTAATTTTGTATCCATTTTGTTTGCATATCGTTGCTATGCATGCTGCACCACAATCTGTAATATCATGCTGCATTATACATTGATATTCCATAATTATATCCTTTCACAATCTTTATAATTTATTTTAATATAACTTATTCACCCATTGCCCCTATGCTACCAATAACAAAAAACGCTATATATAATGTAAAACCAATGCTTACAAATTCTTTTTTTGCGCAAAAGCTCTCAACACAATCTTCATCCTTTAAAATAAACATTGTTTTCCCTTTAAAAACAAATATTAACACAGCACTCGTTACAAATACGATTTGTAGTACTGTTGTAATTGCCCCAATCGGTATAAAATCTGATATTATTACACCAAATAAATTAAATGCCATATGCAAATAAATTGCATACTTTATTTTTCCTGTAATAATCACGATATTTGCACACAATACCCCCAAAAACATCGTGTATAACAACTGCTCCAAATTTGCATGATATAATCCAAAAAACAGACTACTAATCACAATCGCTATAACTTTTCCATATGGTAGTAGCTTTTCTAACAATATTTTTCTAAACAAAAGTTCTTCAAAAATAGGTGAAACAATTACCGCACAAACAAAAAGTAAAACTATTGGCACATTCTCCACATAAGATTCGACAACACCTTCATTGATTTCCACTTGCAGAATTGATGTAGATGTGCTATATTGAAGATACAAAAAGAACAACCGCCAAAGTGGTTGACCAATAAGTTAAGTATGAAAGCCGCCCTTACTCGCCAAAGTACAAGGGCGGTTTTGCTTATGCTTTAAACTGCTAGTGACAAATCAAATAAACGAATGTCAGCAATGAGAGGATAAACATTCCAAAAGCCATGAGGTCTTTGAAATCAAAATGTTTCTTATCCATCAGCACCACCCCCATTCTATGTAGAATAGAGGTCAGCCACCCTGTAACACGGTTGTTCCTGTACATATACTACCATATCAAGCAGCAGACAGCAATCATCAAATTTTGATCCATTGTATTGGAAACAACCTTTAAAACATCACAATATATTATTCTCTCTCATTTCTTTCATTCTCACCCTTGCAGCCTCTTTTTGTTCCTCTGATACTTCTCTGATCGGACTGATCTTTATCCAGCCAACTGGAACCCTTGCCACAATACTTCCGTCTACATTCTCTGCAATGATTCTACATTCTTCCAGTCTGCTCTTGGCCAACTTCATTATCCTTGTAATCGTTCGCCCTTGCGTGAGGCTGAGCGTTGCTGTTTTTCCACCTCTAAGCCATTCAATCACGTTTTCATTGTCATGATAATCCGGCAAGGCAATTTCTCTTGTATCACAATCCACAACCTCTGCCAGTCTTTCCAGTGTGGATACTTCTAAATACTCATTTTCAAATATCCAGTCCGATGTCTGAACTGCGATACCAGTCATTCTCTCAATATCTGCTTTCTCAATATTTTGCTGTTTCATCATCTCTCGATATTTTGTTATATTCAATCACATTTATGTACTTCTCCTTTTCTTTTGCCTAATGGCAGCAGTCCTTTTAGGAGCTCACATTTGTAACCATGCCTTTTTAGGGGCTCCGAAATCTCTGAATGCTCTTTTTTAGGGCGTTAGAAATGTTAAACCTTACCATTTCTTAGCATTTTCAATGTTAACATTTCCCCTTATATTTTAGTTATTCGTGTTTGTTTTTACAGTTTTGTTTTATTTGGTAACGTTACTGAATTTTTCTAAACCAGTATTACCCACACCCTAGCATCTCCTAGATTCTTGTATTCTCTGCCAGCATCCGGTCTGCCTCTTCCATGATACGCCTGTGCTCCTCTTTCCAGTCATATCCCCTCAATGTCTCACGCTCAACCTCACTTGTCCATGTTCTTTGGAAATTCTCCACATGATGAAAACTGTGCTGACAGATATTGCTCGAAGTACGGTTTAAACTTTCGGCATTTGTGTGGCATCCTGAGCGTTCTCATCGCCTTGCTTTCCAAATTCTGCACCGCACCTGCAGCAATACCAAGAGCCTCTCCTGTATCTTTCCTGGTCATGCTCTGCTGGTATCTTTTCCTGATGGCTTCTGGTTGCTCTATTGGCAGTTCATCAACAGCAATCCACAGTTCTTTCTTCATGGCAGCAGTATCTAATCTTTTGGCCACATCTGCCTCTATATCTTCATCTGATGCTATGGTATCCTCAATCGCAAAATCTTCCTCTTCTCCGCCCACAACTTCGCTCAGGCTCTTTATCTGCCCGATTCTCGCATTTTCCTGCATTGTGTGGAGCTTTTCCCGGTCAACACCCAAAAGATGGCACATGAAGATAACTTTTTCCCACAAATGTTCCCTCCTAAAGATGAATAAATTTTAATTTAAGGTATCTCCGCTCCGGGGTACCTCTTTCATTAGTATTATTTTCATTGTGGGTAAATTGTGGGTACGCCTTGATTTTCCCCTCTCTCTATGCTACACTATTACCCGTTGCAAAGCCCATAAAAACAAGGTCTTAAGGGCAATTTAAACCGAGTGTTCGCGACCTTCCACTCGTAAAACAAAACTAAAGGAGAAAACAGAATATGAAAAACAAAAGTGTATTATTTATGGCACAGGCAGCCATGATCGCTGCAATCTATGTGGTGTTGACAATCGTATTTGCACCATTCAGCTTTGGGGAGGTACAGGTTCGTATCGCTGAAGCATTGACTATCTTACCGGTATTTACTCCGGCAGCTATTCCGGGACTATTCATCGGATGTCTGATCGGTAACATCCTCGGTGGTGCGCTTCTTCCGGATATTATTTTCGGAAGCCTTGCAACGTTAATCGGTGCGTTATTTACTTATTTGTTACGTAAAAGATCAAAATTCCTTGCACCACTTCCTCCGATTTTGGCAAATATTGTCGTTGTTCCTTTTGTACTTCGCTATGCTTACGGTGTACTACTCCCAATCCCATTTATGATGCTCACAGTCGGCATCGGCGAGATTATTTCATGCGGTGTACTGGGAATGATTGTATATACTGCCTTACACAAATATCAATATATACTTTTTAAAAAACAAGTCTCATAGTAAAAAATAGGCTTCGCCTATTCAACTCCCCTGCCCCTCATTCTTGAGGGGAAGGGTTTTTCTTTGCTTCTATTTGTTGTAAAATATTTATATGAGTAATATTTTACAAACGATCTTTCTTGATCATTATGAACACTTAATTTACGAACTTCATCCAAGGACTTCCGTCATTGAAAATGTCAACAAAATGATTCATTGTGGTGACCCTTCTTTTGGTCAATGTCATTTAGTTAAGACATTAAGCAGATGTATTCCTATCAGGCAGAGGTAGAAAATTCACTATCTTTGCCTGATTTTTCTTTTATAAAAACTTGCTCTTATATTTATGCAGCACAAAAAGACAGATTGCTATCTGCCTAAATTAACGATATACTTTTATCGATGTTATGCAACTCGATACAGAAAACTTACTGCTGACTTAGGCTTGACTTTGCGAGGGTCGGAACGCCCGGGTCTTACAGGTAAAAGATTCTTCTGTATCAGCGTCTCAACGTCAGGTGGGGAAATGTCATTTCGCAGGAAATAACGACATATATGAATTGCTATTGTGTAATTCATTTGATAAACATGTTTTGTACCTTTTTGTTGGATTATTACATGCATTGTAATGAGCTCACAATAATTGTAAAGGATTAAACGCGCGTATATTTCTTGCATGATATACTCCACCTTTTTTGAATGAAAGCAACATAATCCGATAGCATATTTCAATTCCCTGAACGATGTTTCGATGCCCCATCGCATTGCATAAACCTTCTTTATTTCTTCTACTGGAAAATCTTCCTTTGGAAGATTGGTAATTATACTTTCATACGAATCTTCTGAAATGGCAAACCTTACTACTCTAAAATTCAACGTATAAAATTTTTTGTCATATAAATCCAGATAGTCAAATGGACTGGATTTTGGAATAAATTTAAATTTTTTGGGTTTAGCTTTCACATCTTTTGTCTGTTTTCGGGTTAATATAAGTTGCATGTCGTGGTCAAACTCATTTTCATCAGGAAGGTCAAAACTTCCTGTCATGCTTCCCCCACCGCCATCCTTTACACGAATC
>ENA-OPVY01001043-OPVY01001043.1-human-gut-metagenome-genome-assembly--contig:-NODE-1043-length-16645-cov-4.726823_pt1 | contig 16645 bp, 6 predicted proteins | sample MGYA00241503_ERZ501998 | MGnify/ENA primary metagenome ERZ501998 (study PRJEB25962, sample SAMEA2042107) | human gut metagenome | biome: human gut; feature: human-associated habitat; material: faeces... | reverse complement strand
CCAGCCGTGTGTAGGCTTCTGCCACCGGCAGCTGACCGGATGGCTCAAAGAAAGGAAAAACGAAAAATGAATGTGCTGAGTATTCTTATTAAAACCATTGCTGTTTTTGATCTGATCGTCATTGCTGTCTATTTTGGCGGAGACATCTTTTCTACCGTATTGGGTAAATTTCGGAAAAAGCCTGTGCAGAAGGATGATTTTGAGTTTTACGATGAGGACACCGCAGTTGTCCCGTTGTCCATAGATTCCATTCGTCTGCTCTATTCCGGTGATGTGGCAGATTTTGTGAAAGAACAGCTCCTTCCCGGAGCAGCAAAGACGATGGATGCCCTGGTAGAGAATGAACGGACAGCAGTTTTCCTTCTGCTTAGCGCCCTGATCGGCTTTCTGAAAGAGGAGGGCCGGATGGATGAACAGAATTTCCCTATGGTGATGGAACTGCTGAACCATGCCAAAGGGACGAAAGAGAACGACGAAAAGGACCCTGTGGATATGCTTCTGGATGAAGAAGCTCGTCATATCCGAAGGGATTATTACAATGACTATCAACGATACCAGCTGATGCAGGTGGATAAAAACCGTGTGATACTGGCCTGCCGTATCATCATCAATGACCTGCTGGGGAAATTGTACCGCTATGACTATCGGTTCGGTTATGATCTGCTGTTAACGGAGGAAAACAGTATTGAAAGAAAGCTGAATAACTATGGGCAGGCCGAATGGGAGGACGAAGAATATGAACCATAAACTTGTGATTGCCGAAAAACCGTCGGTTGCCCATAGTCTGGCCGCTGTGATCGGTGCCACCGCCCGTAAGGACGGCTATCTGGAGGGAAATGGATGGCGTGTCAGTTGGTGTGTGGGCCATTTGGCTGGGCTGGCCGATGCGGGCAGCTATGACCCCAAGTACGCCAAGTGGCGATATGATGACCTGCCTATTCTGCCGGAGCATTGGCAGATGGTGGTGGGAAAAGATAAGAAAAAGCAGTTTGATATTCTCAAAAAGCTGATGAATGCCCCGGATGTGACGGAAGTGGTAAATGCCTGCGATGCCGGACGCGAGGGCGAGTTGATCTTCCGTAGCGTCTATGAGCTGGCAGGTTGCAAGAAGCCGATGAAAAGGCTCTGGATTTCTTCGATGGAGGACTCTGCCATAAGGGAAGGCTTTGCAAACCTGCGCCCCGGTGCGGATTATGACGGACTTCGGGATGCTGCCCTCTGCCGTGCCAAGGCCGACTGGCTGGTGGGGATCAATGCGACAAGGCTTTTTTCCGTGCTGTATCACCGAACCCTCAACATCGGGCGCGTGATGTCCCCGACGCTGGCGCTTATTGTTCAGCGAGAAGCTGAGATCGACACCTTTCAGCCGATTCCCTTTTATACCGTGGCGCTGGAGCTGTCCGGTCTTACCGTATCCGGGGAGCGCATGGCGGATAAGGCCGCTGCTAAGCAGCTGAAAGAAACCTGTCGGGGTGCAAATGTCACAATCAAAAAGGTGGAGTGCAAGGAAAAGTCTGAAAAGCCGCCTGCCCTCTATGACCTGACTACTCTGCAAAGAGATGCCAACCGCCTGCTTGGATTTACAGCCCAGCAGACCCTGGACTATCTGCAAAGTCTGTATGAAAAGAAGCTCTGCACCTATCCCCGTACTGACAGCCGCTATCTGACCAGTGATATGGCAGACAGCCTGCCGGTGCTGGTCAATCTGGTTGCCAACGCTATGCCGTTTCGCAAAGGGATCGCCATTACCTGTGATCCGCAGACGGTCATCAACGATAAGAAAGTAACTGACCACCACGCAGTAATCCCTACCAGAAATCTCAAGGATGCAGACCTTTCTGCCCTTCCTGCGGGAGAAAAAGCGGTGCTGGAGCTGGTGGCCCTGCGTCTGCTGTGCGCCGTAGCCCAGCCCCATATCTATTCGGAAACTGTTGTGATTGCAGCGTGTGCCGGTGGAGAGTTTACCGCCAAAGGAAAAACGGTGAAGCACCCCGGATGGAAAGCACTGGAGGACGCTTACCGTGCCAAAATGAAGGATGCAGAGCCGAAAAAAGAGGGCGCAGAGAAAGCCCTGCCGGAGCTGACCGAAGGACAGACCCTTTCGGTTGCTGCGGCAATCGTCAAAGAAGGTAAAAGCAGTCCACCTCAGCACTTTACGGAGGATACCTTGTTGTCCGCAATGGAGACTGCCGGAAAAGAGAATATGCCGGAGGAAGCCGAGCGAAAAGGTCTGGGGACACCGGCCACCCGTGCCGGTATTTTGGAAAAGCTGGTATCTGCCGGTTTTCTGGAACGAAAAAAGAGCAGGAAAACGGTACAGCTTCTTCCTTCCCACGATGCAGTATCCCTGATCACGGTCCTGCCGGAACAACTGCAATCGCCGCTTCTGACTGCCGAGTGGGAGTATCGCCTGGGCGAGATCGAGCGCGGGCAGCTTGCCCCGGAGGAGTTTTTGGACGGGATCAGCACCATGCTGAAAGACTTGGTGGGAACTTATCAGGTCATCAAGGGAACCGAGTACCTGTTCACTCCGCCCCGTGAGGTGGTGGGCAAATGCCCTCGCTGCGGCGGTGAAGTTGCAGAACTGCAAAAAGGCTTCTTCTGTCAGAATGATTCTTGCAAATTTGCAATCTGGAAAAACAACAAATGGTGGGCTGCCAAGAAAAAACAGCCGACCAAAGCTGTGGTGTCTGCGCTGCTGAACGATGGCTGTGTCCGTGTGACGGGGCTATATTCGGAGAAAACCGGCAAGACCTACGATGCCACTGTGGTTTTGGAGGACGATGGACAGTATGCCAACTTCAAGCTGGAATTTGACCAGTGGAAAGGAGGCAGCCGATGAAGCTCTCTTTAGTGGAACGGGAAACCATTCTCCTCTATAACCAGGCAGAACCAATGGCTGAGGTCTATACCCACGATCCTCGTCTGATGGAGAAGCTGGAACTGCTGGCAAAAAAGCACCCCGACCAGATCACCCGAAAGGACGCCCATAACTTTACCGTCCCCAAGCGGTGTGTATCAGTCCGGGAGCCATACAGCGCCGAGCGTCGCAAAGCTGCCAGTGAGCGTGCGAAAGCCGCCGGATACCAGCCCCCTGTGAAAAAGTCCGGTAGTTAAAGGCACATGGCAGAGAATGTATTTGAAGCGGTCAAGCAGTCGGTCAGCACCAGAGAAGCGGCAGCGTTTTATGGGATCGAGGTCAAACGAAATGGTATGGCCTGCTGTCCCTTTCACGATGATAAGAACCCCAGCATGAAGGTAGACCAGCGGTTCCACTGCTTTGGCTGCGGTGAAGATGGGGATGTGATCGACTTTACCGCAAAGCTCTTTAACCTCGCCCCAAAAGAAGCGGCGGAGAAACTGGCACAGGACTTTGGCCTGATCTATGACAGTCAGGCCCCGCCCCGCAGGAGATATGTCCGGCAAAAAACCGAGGCACAGAAGTTTCGGGAGGATCGACAGCGCTGTTATCGCGTACTGTCCGATTACTACTATCTGCTGAAAAAATGGGAAGCCGACCGTTCTCCCAGGACACCGGAGGAAGAACCGCACCCCCGCTTTGTGGAAGCAATCCAGAAGAAACCCTATGTAGAGTACCTGCTGGACCTTTTTCTTTATGAAAGTGAAGAAGAACAAAAGGCATGGATTGCAGAACACACAGCAGAAATCACACACTTGGAAAGGAGATTGAAAATCATGGCTGAGAATAAACCTACCAATCGAGAACGGCTAAGGGAAATCACAGATGGCATCGAGCAGGGTATCAAAGAACTGTTTGAAAGCGAAAAGTATATGCGCTATCTGTCCGTCATGTCCCGCTTCCACCGCTATTCGGTAAACAACACCATGCTCATCTATATGCAGAAGCCGGACGCCACATTGGTAGCCGGATACAATAAGTGGAAAGACCAGTTTGAGCGTCATGTAAAAAAGGGCGAGCATGGCATTACCATCATTGCCCCAACACCGTATAAGAAGAAAATCGAGGAGCAGAAGCTGGACCCAGATACCAAGGCTCCGATTCTGGATAAAGACGGAAAGATCGTCACAGAGGAAAAAGAAATTGAGATTCCCATGTTCCGCCCGGTCAAGGTCTTTGATGTGAGCCAGACCGACGGGAAACCTTTGCCGGAGCTTGCTTCCTCCCTTTCCGGCAATGTGCCAAATTATGAGGCATTCATGGAGGCCCTGCGCCGCAGCGCACCGGTGCCGATTACTTTTGAAGCAATGGCCGCTGATACGGACGGCTATTTTTCTGCTGATCATCAGAAAATTGCCATTCGTCAGGGCATGAGTGAGGTTCAGACGGTTTCAGCCACAGTACACGAGATTGCCCACAGCAAGCTCCATGACCCTAAAAAATATGAAATGCTACCGTCATGGAAGGTTGTGCTGGAGAGTGAAGGTGGAACTAAGCATGATTTCAAGCTGGATTTTGCCACAGAAAAAGAAGCCGAACAGTTTGCTTCTGATATGGATTGGCGCTATGTGGACGAAAATCAGTTTGAATGGCGTCTTGCAGTTGAGGAAGATGCAACCGCAGAAAAACAGGCAATCAAAAACCGTCACACGGAAGAAGTGGAGGCTGAAAGCATCTCCTATGCAGTCTGCAAATATTTTGGCATCGAGACTGGAGAAAATAGCTTTGGCTATATTGCCAGTTGGAGTCAAGGCAAGGAGCTGAAAGAACTGAGAGCCAGTTTGGAGACCATCAACAAAACCTCCGGCACTTTGATCTCCGACATTGAGCGCCACTATAAGGAAATCTGCAAAGAGCGCGGAATCGACCCTCATGCAAAGGTAGAGCCGGAAACCGCCCCGATAGAGCAGCCAGCAGATGCCATTAAGGTATCTGATAGGCTGCCGACCGGCGATCTGACCTACTATGTAGCAGAGTGCATGGAATTTCCAAACCTCGGAGAATACCACGATAACCTGTCTTTGGAGGAAGCTGTCCGCATTTATCAGGAGATTCCAGCAGAGCGAATGAACGGGATCAAGGGCATTGGTTTTGAGCTGAAAGACGGAAGCGACTATGAAGGACCTTTTCCGATTTTGACCGGCCAGACCATTGACCTGGACACCATCCAGGCGATCGACTATTACCGTGATAATCCTCTGGTGCAAAAAGCGGTAAAGGAACTGGCTGCGGCAATGCCGGAAATGGAAGTGCTGGGGGCGGATGCCAACCAGCAGGAGGCTTTGTTTCTGATTGACGATGCCACCTATCTTCATATCCAGTCCTGTGACAGCGGCTGGGACTATACCCTTTACGATGCCGCGTCCATGAAAGAGTTGGATGGTGGTCAGCTGGATATGCCGGAGATTTCCCGCATGAAGGCAGTTCTCCAGATTTGTGATGACAACGATTTGGGCAGAGACTCGGTAAAATACGCACCGTTGTCCATGATTGAGACCTTGCAGGAAGCTGCCTACCAGCAGATGCAGGCAGAGGCCAGTCAGATGGCTGCTTCTTCTCAGCTGCCGGAAGCACAAGAGCAGGCGCTGGATGAATACCCTATGCCTGATGAGCAGGTATCCACACCGGATATGCAGGAATACGGCTACTTCTATGATGGAATGCTCCCTGTCACCAGAGAACGGGCGCTGGAACTGGATGCCGCTGGTTTGACCGTCTATGTGCTGCATGAGGACAATACGGAGAGCATGGTGTTTGACCCGCAGGAAATCATGGATCATGGCGGTCTTTTTGGCGTGGACCGTGAGGAATGGGAGAAAAGCCCTCAGTTCCACGAAAAGGTCATGGAGCGTCAGGAACATCAGCAGGAACGCGAACAGGCATTTCTATCCCAGAACAGAGATTGCTTTGCTATCTATCAGGTGAGCCGTGACGATCCGCAGAATGTGCGCTTTATGAATCTGGATTGGTTAAAGTCCCATGACATTTCCATAGACCGCAGCAATTATGACCTCATTTACACAGCTCCGCTGAGGGAGTCTGGCACGGTACCGGAGCAGCTGGAAAAACTATATGAGCAGTTTAATCTGCAAAAGCCGGCGGATTTTCACAGTCCTTCTATGAGTGTCAGTGACATCGTTGCGATCAAGCAGGACGGTAAGGTATCCTGTCATTACTGTGACAGTGTTGGTTTTACCCAGATCCCCGGATTCCTGCCGGAAAATCCGCTGAAAAATGCGGAGATGGCCGTGGAGGACGATTACGGCATGATCGACGGTATCATCAACAATGGCGCAAAAGAGCCTACGGTGGCAGAGCTGGAACAGCAGGCCCGCAACGGTCAGCCCATTTCCCTCATGGATTTGGCTGCCGCTGCCCATCGGGAGGAACGGGAAAAGAAAAAGTCCGTCATGGAGCAGCTGAAAAGCCAGCCCAAGGCAGAACACAAAAAGATAGCGCCAAAAAAGAGTGCGGAAAGGGAGATTTGATATGGGAAACTTTACTTTTGAGGAAATGAACCTGATGTGCATTTACAATACCGGCAGCCGCACCGGACTGATCGACAGCCTGCGTGATATGCGCGGCGAGCTGGCCCCGGAGGAAACCGAGCTGCGGGAGTTGACAGACAGCGCACTGGGCAAGCTCCAGGCCATGAGTGATGCCGAGTTTGCTGAGCTGGAGTTGTACCCGGATTTTGATGAGTGATTGATTCTCTTTGCATTTTCTGTGCTGAAATACTTTTATATATCCGCTATGAGTCTTGAATGAAATAGAGTATAATAAATATAAAAATGTTGGACTAACATGGGGGAAAATAAAAATGGAGAAGCCAGGTATTTTAATTTCGACAATCAGCCCAGAAAAAGGCAAAAAAATAAATGCGGTTGACAAACATTCAAAGTATATAATAAAGATTTTAGCACCAAAAGATTTATCGGAAGCACTTTTTGATTACGCAGAATGTTTTTTTGAAGCAGCACACGAGATAACCGAATTTATTTTGTATGCAGAACACCCGGACATAGGAAAACTCGATACATATTTCTTCCCTATTGCATTTCTTTATAGACATTGCATTGAATTGGGACTAAAGGCGATTGGATTTCAGTACATTCAGGATAAAGGGGAACGAAAAAGATTTGTTAAAAATACAAGACATAATCCAGCAGAAATTTTGACAGCAGTAATGGAAAAATGTTCTTGGTTAAGGCCAGAAGAAGAAATGCAATGGATGCAAAGGTATTTTGCAGACTTATCACAAAAGGATAGAGAATCAGATTCATTCCGTTATCCATTTCACATCGTATGGGAGCCAGATGATTGGGGACTTGATGGTAAATTTGTAATAAAAAAAGTTTTTGATGAACAAACCCATATTGATTTAGTGAAGTTTGCAAACAAATTTGAAGCAGCTTATGAAATTATAAAAAAGTGGTACAACAAAGATGAAGAAAGTGCTGCGGAATGGAAAGAAGTTGCTCCAGTGTTTATAGAAACAGGAGGATACTATTATGGTCAGTCGGTTGTAGGGTATAAGTATAATAGGGCACAATTCTATCCATATACGGAATCGTATTTGGAAACAGCGAATTACTTAAAGTGGTATATGAAGCAAGAGATAGAAGGAGAGAAATCTGAATGTAGCAAGCGCTTGTTTCTTCCTATGTGCTATTTGTACAGAAATTGTGTGGAACTTAACTTGAAAACAATATGGTTTGAGGAGACGGGGGAAGATTTTCAGAAGAAATGCAAGTGTATGTTGGATAACAAGCATAGCATTTCAGGAATGTGGAAAAAGATTAAGCCTTATGTTATGCAAGGGGTTAGTGGAACGGACGATGCTGAGTATATAGATGTCATAGAGGATTATTGTGTGCAAGTTCATACGTTTGATAGTGATGCAAATAAATTTAGGTATCCAATGTCAAATAGTATGCAGGTGTATTTTTCTCTTAATAAAAGATTTGATTTCGTAGAGACAGGAGATTTTTTTGAAGCTCTGAATAATATCCTTGATGGCATTGATAGTCAGCTTAATTGCATGAATGAGGCAAGAGCAGAGATGGAAGCAGAATACTATTCGGAAATGATGTCGAATATGGATTTCTATTGATCTTGAAACAACGAAATATAGCATATCTAGCATTATGTGAAGCAGGAGATCTCTTGAGGTTTCCTGCTTTTCTTTTGCTCAAAACGAAAGGAGGACAGAACACTATGCCAACCAAAGCTGAACTATATGCACAGATGGCGGAGAAGGTGACAACGCAGCTCACGGGGAGCTGGCAGGAATGGGCAGGGTTTCTCACCACTGCTTCCCGCCTTTACAAGTACCCGTTCCATGAGCAGTTGATGATCTACGCCCAGCGTCCGGACGCCACCGCCTGTGCAGAGTACGATTTGTGGAATGAAAAGATGGGCCGGTATGTAAGGCGCGGCTCCAAGGGAATTGCTCTGGTGGACGATTCCGGGGACAGGCCCCGCCTGCGCTATGTTTTTGATATTTCCGACACCGGAACCCGTGAACATTCCCGCACTCCCTGGCTGTGGCAGCTGGAGGAGCGCCATCTGGATTCCGTGCAGGCCATGCTGGAGCGCACCTATGATGTTTCCGGTGATGACCTTGCCGGACAGCTCACCGAGGTAGCCGGAAAACTGGCTGAGGAATACTGGACGGAGCATCAGCAGGACTTCTTCTATATCGTTGACGGTTCCTTTTTGGAGGAATATGATGAGTTTAACATCGGAGTACAGTTCAAGGCAGCAGCCACCGTCAGTATCACTTATGCTTTGATGTCCCGCTGTGGACTGGAACCGGAACGCTACTTCGACCACGAAGATTTCATGGCGATCTTTGATTTCAATACTCCGGCAACCATCGGAGCGCTGGGAACAGCGGTCAGCCAGATCAACCAGCAGGTGCTGCGGCAGATCGGCGTTACCGTCCGAAATGCAGAGCGCGAAGCCAACCAAGAAAGGAGCAAACAAGATGAACAATCCCATGACCTATATCCAGAACGGAGACTATCTGATTCCCGACCTGAAGCTGAGCCAGCAGCCGGAGAAACCCCTGGGCAAGTACGGCAGGATGAGGAAAACCTACCTGAAGGAACACCGTCCCATCCTCTACAACCAGATGTTGCTGAGCGAGAAGCTGTACCCGCACCTTCTGGAGATCGACGAGACCGCCCAGAGCAGACTGGAGCAGATGATGCCCCAGCTGACGAAGGAAGCGGGAGCCACCGAGGAACTGAAAGCCAGCGATCCCATGAAGTGGGTGGGGCTGATGAACACCTGCAAAGCTCAGGCCGAGGAAATCCTGATGGCGGAGCTTATCAACAGCTGACTCTAAACCTGTTCCTCTCCGAAGCGGAACAGATCCAATCCATAGATGAAGCAGAGAATGTAGCGCATACATCCTCTGCTTTTTCTTTTGCCCAAAATGACATCGACCATGTGCTGCGTTTGGGCGGCAATACAGACCGTCAAAGGGAGCGTGTGGTTGCAGCCTTTGAAAAGCAGAAAACCACCGCTGAGATTGCCGAGATACTGAAAACGCTGTACCACGGCGGCAATGGCCTTGGCAGTGTGAGCGCATGGTATGCCGAGGATGGTATCCATCTTTCCCACGGGAAGTCTGTCCGTTATGACAGGTCTGCCCAGGTCATTTCCTGGGAGAGCGCCGCAGAGCGTATCGGGGAGCTTTTGGAGAGCGGCCAGTTTGCCTCCAATGTGGAGCTTGCAGAAGCGGCAGGCTATGAACGATCCCTCCTTGCAGAAAAGCTCTGGTATCTGTATCACGATCTCAGTGAGGATGCCAGAGAAGCCGGATATTTGTCCTGCCTGTCAGAGATCAAAGGCAATGGTTTCCCGGAGGAGACCCGCCGCCTGATGGAGCAGCTGAGTGAACCGGCTTTCCGCCAGACCCTCAAGGAAGAATACGCTGCCTTCTGGACTGCCTATCAGCAGGACCGTGACCTGTTGCGTTTTCACTATCATAGACCGAGGGAGATCTGGGAGAACCTGAAGGACCTTGACCTGCCCCGCAGGACCTTTTCTTCAGAGCTTTCCCAAGTGCCAACCGTCCAGCACTTTATTACCGAGGATGAGATCGACGCCGCCATGACCGGCGGAAGCAGTTTCGCCGGTGGAAAAGGCCGTATCTATGCGTTTTTCATGGCAAACCATACGGATAAGGAGAAAGTGAGATTCCTCAAAGACGAGTATGGCATTGGCGGACGCTCTCATGCCTTGTCCGGTGCAACACACAGCGGCGAAGATCACGATGGGAAAGGACTGCACTATAAAAAGCAGGACTGCCCGGATGTTCACTTGAACTGGGAAAAGGTTGCCAAGCGCATTACCTCACTTGTCCAGAAAGACCGCTATCTTACCGAACAGGAACAGGCGCAGTATGACAAAATCCAGTCTGAAAAGGAACTGGCCGAAGAAGATGCCATTCAAACACAGCAGCCGGAGGTGGAGAAAGAAACGCCAAAGCCTATCCTTCGGGAGCAGTTTGAGCAGTATAAGCCTGTGGTGACTGCCGCTATTTCCGAGGATGCCGCATACCGCAATGCCTGCGGGCATTCTGACCGTGAAAATGCTGTCATCGAGGGTAATGCCGCTGTGCGCCGTGCGGTTCTTGGTTCTAAGGATATGGAGCTGATCCGACTCTATTCGGATGTGCCGGAGTTCCGTCAGCGTCTGCACCGGGAAGTGATCGACGAAACCTATCCAAAGCTCCATGAGCTTCTGCGCCCTCTTTCTCAGGAAGATATTGATACTGTCCTTTGTGCATGGAACGGCAATATCGAGAGTAAACACGCTGTTGTCCGCTATATGAAAGACCATGCAAGAGAAAAAGATACCGCCGCATGGCTGGCTCAGGAATACGGCGGCAGTAACAGCAACAGCCTGTTCGTTGTCCGTGCCGGCAGCCCGGAGGAAACGCAGCTGCCCTGGCCGAAGGTACAGCGCAGGCTTGCCCAGCTCATTCAGGAGGAACGGTTTTATACCGAAGAAGAACAGGATCGTTTTGACAACATCGACCCAATCGCCATCCGGGAAGCTCTGGAGGAAAGAGGGATTGTCAACGGCCAGGTGGCAGACCCGGAAAAACTGGACAATGATCCGTTTATCCAACAGGTGAGGTCAGATGCAGAGCAGATTGCAGATGCCGAGACAGAGCAGACTTCCGAAGTTTCCATTTCCGATGAGGAATATGACGCAGTTCGCCGCCCAATTCCGCAAAGAACCTCCTATGACCCAGCCGCCCCGGTCTATGCCGTGGGCGATACCGTGTATATCGAGGATGACGCCTATCAGATCACCGAGCTGCGGGAGGACACCGTACAGCTTCTGCCCACCGGGATGGTATATCCCATCTACCGGGCAGAGCGCAAAGAACAGTTCGAGCAGCTGCTTCGGGCAGACCGCCGCAATGCTTACTATACCGAGTTTCTTCCTATTGACCCGGACAAGGCAGAACAAGACTTGCGGGATGTATTGGCTCATGGACTGATGGATGAAGCGGATAAAAAGCAGATTTCCACGCTGCTGCAATCCGGCAGGAGCAACAGCGAGATCGCCTACTGGCTGAGCAGAGCCTATTCCGGTGAGATTGAGACACTGAATCTGGAGACCGGCGATATTGTCGATTACCGTACCACGGCACAGGGCATAGAACTGGAAGTCATGGATGCAGAGGAAAAGCGTCTGGCTATGCTGTATTTCCGCTGGGATGAGGTTGCGCCTTTGCTGCGCGGGATGTATGCCCGTCAGCAGGACGGTTTTGGACAGGAACAGCCCCAACCGGCTACCGAATCCCCGACCTTCCATTCCGAGACCATGGCCGTCTATCCGGGCGATAAGAACAATCTGCCTTATGATGTGGTGGTGGAACGACTGCATATCGAGGAGCCGGAGCCGCCAGCCCCTGTGACTGAGCCGGAGAAAACCTTTGAGGAAGTGCTGGACGAACACCCGGTTTCCATTCAGGTCAATGGCCAGTGGCAGACCTTTCCCAATGCCAAAGCTGCCGAGGAAGCATCTTATGAGGAATACAAGGCTAACCTGCGCCGCAATGCAAAAAACTTCCGCATTACAGATGAGCATTTGGGTGTGGGCGGTCCGAAAGCCAAGTTCCAGGCAAATGTCAATGCGATTCGTTTGCTGAAAGAGCTGGAAGCTGCCGGACAGCAGGCAAGCCCCGAACAGCAGGAGGTTCTTTCTCGATATGTGGGCTGGGGCGGTCTCTCTGATGCGTTTGACCCGGAGAAACCGGCATGGGCTTTAGAGTATGCCCAGCTAAAAGAACTGCTGACCCCGGAGGAATATGCCGCCGCCAGAAGCTCTACCCTCAACGCCCATTACACCAGCCCTACGGTCATTCAGGCCATCTATGAAGCGGTGGACCGTATGGGATTTGAGACCGGAAATATTCTGGAGCCGTCTATGGGTGTGGGCAATTTCTTCGGTATGCTGCCGGAGGAAATGCGAAACAGCCGTCTGTACGGCGTGGAGCTGGACCCTGTTTCCGGGCGCATCGCAAAGCAGCTCTATCCCAAGGCGGACATCACAGTAGGTGGCTTTGAGACCACCGATAGGCGTGACTTCTTTGACCTTGCCATCGGCAATGTACCTTTCGGTCAGTATCAGGTCAATGACAAAGCCTACAACAAGCTGAATTTCAGTATTCACAACTACTTTTTCGCCAAAGCACTGGACCAGGTGCGTCCCGGCGGCGTGGTGGCTTTTGTAACCTCCCGATATACTATGGACGCCAAGGATTCCACCGTGCGCCGCTATCTTGCCCAGCGTGCCGAGATGCTGGGAGCTATCCGTCTGCCTAATGACGCGTTCAAAAAGAATGCCGGTGCCGAGGTGGTATCGGACATCATCTTCCTCCAAAAACGGGACCGCCCGCTGGACATCGTGCCGGAATGGACTCAAACCGGACAGACGGAGGACGGATTTGCCATCAACCGGTATTTTATCGACCACCCGGAAATGGTGCTGGGCAGACAGGAGCCGGTAAGCACTGCTCATGGTATGGACTACACCGTGAACCCTATCGAGGGACTGGAGCTTTCCGACCAGCTGCATGATGCGGTGAAGTATATTCATGGCACTTATCAGGAGGCAGAGCTGCCGGAGCTGGGCGAAGGCGAAGCTATTGACACCTCCATTCCTGCCGACCCCAATGTGAAGAACTATTCCTATGCCATTGTAGACGGGCAGGTGTACTACCGGGAAAACAGCCGTATGGTGCGCCCTGACCTCAACGCCACCGCCGAAGCCCGTGTAAAAGGTCTTGTGGGACTGCGTGATTGTGTGCAGGAACTGATCGACCTTCAGATGGATGCAGCGGTTCCGGACAGCACCATTCGGGAGAAGCAGGCGGAACTGAACAGCCTCTATGACAGCTTTTCTTCCAAATACGGTCTCATCAATGACCGTGCAAACCGTCTGGCCTATGCAGACGATTCTTCCTATTACCTGCTCTGTGCGTTGGAAGTCATCGACGAGGACGGAAAGCTGGAACGCAAGGCAGATATGTTCACCAAGCGGACCATCAAGCCCCATCAGGCGGTGGCTGTGGTGGATACGGCAAGTGAAGCACTGGCGGTGTCCATCTCGGAAAAAGCCTGCGTGGATATGGACTATATGAGCCAGCTTACCGGAAAAACAAAAGAAGAACTGGCCGGAGAGCTGCAAGGCGTAATCTTCCGTGTACCGGGACAGCTGGAGAAAGACGGCACACCCCATTATGTGACTGCTGATGAATACCTCTCCGGCAATGTACGCCGCAAACTGCGTCAGGCGCAGCGGGCCGCACAGCAGGACCCGGTTTATGCAGTCAATGTGGAAGCCCTTACCGCCGCCCAGCCCAAAGACCTGGATGCGTCGGAGATCGAGGTGCGTCTGGGCGCTACCTGGATTGACAAGGAATATATCCAGCAGTTTATGTATGAGACCTTTAATACCCCGTTTTATCTCCAGCGCAGTATCGGGGTCAACTATTCGTCCTTTACCGCTGAATGGCAGATCAAGGGGAAATCTTCTGTATCCTACAACGATGTGGCAGCTTATACCACCTACGGAACCAGCCGTGCCAATGCCTACAAGATTTTGGAGGACAGCCTGAACCTGCGGGATGTCCGTATCTATGACACCATAGAGGACGCAGACGGAAAAGAGCGCCGCGTACTGAACGCCAAGGAGACCACCCTGGCGGCTCAAAAACAGCAGGCGATCCGGGAAGCCTTTAGGGACTGGATCTGGAGAGACCCGGAGCGCCGCCAGACTTTGGTGCGCCAGTACAACGAAGAAATGAACTCTACCCGTCCCCGCGAATATGATGGCAGCCATATCACTTTTGGGGGCATGAACCCGGCCATTACCCTGCGGGAACACCAGAAAAGCGCCATTGCCCATGTGCTGTATGGAGGAAATACCCTGTTGGCACATGAAGTAGGCGCAGGCAAAACTTTTGAGATGGTAGCTGCTTCGATGGAAGCCAAACGCCTGGGCTTGTGCCAGAAATCTCTCTTTGTGGTTCCAAACCATCTGACCGAGCAGTGGGCGTCGGAGTTTCTGCGTCTCTATCCTTCCGCCAATATCTTAGTCACCACAAAAAAGGACTTTGAAACCCATAACCGAAAGAAGTTCTGCGCTCGTATTGCGACGGGTGATTATGATGCCATTATCATGGGACACAGCCAGTTTGAGCGTATCCCCATCAGCCGGGAGCGTCAGGAACGGCTCCTCTATGAGCAGATCGACGAGATCACCGAGGGCATCGCAGAGGTGCAGGCCAGCGGCGGCGAGCGTTTTACCGTCAAGCAGCTGGAGCGTACCAGAAAGTCTCTGGAAGCCAGACTGGAAAAGCTGCAAGCCGAGGGGCGAAAAGACGATGTGGTAACCTTCGAGCAGCTGGGTGTGGACCGTTTGTTTGTGGACGAGGCCCACAACTATAAAAACCTGTTTCTATACACAAAAATGCGGAATGTGGCTGGTCTTTCCACATCGGACGCGCAGAAATCCTCCGATATGTTTGCCAAGTGCCGCTATATGGATGAGATCACCGGAAACCGTGGCGTGATTTTTGCCACCGGCACCCCGGTCAGCAACTCCATGACCGAGCTTTACACCATGCAGCGTTACCTTCAGTATGAACGCCTGCAAGAACTGAACATGACCCACTTCGACTGCTGGGCTTCCAGATTTGGGGAGACCGTCACAGCATTGGAGCTGGCACCGGAAGGCACCGGCTACCGGGCAAGAACGAGATTCAGCAAGTTCTTTAATCTGCCAGAGCTGATGAACCTGTTCAAAGAAGTGGCGGACATCAAGACCGCCGACCAACTGAACCTGCCCACCCCGGAGGTGGAATACCACAACATCGTGGCCCAGCCTACTGAACACCAAAAAGAGATGGTGCAGGTTCTCTCCGAGCGCGCCTCCAGGGTACACAGCGGCAGCGTTGACCCCTCAGAGGACAATATGCTCAAGATTACCGGCGATGGCCGCAAGCTGGGTCTGGACCAGCGTATCATCAACCAGCTGCTGCCGGATGAACCCGGCACCAAGGTCAATCAGTGCGTGGGCAATATCATGCAGATTTGGCGGGACGGCGAGGCTGACAAGCTGACCCAGCTGGTATTCTGCGACATTTCCACGCCCCAGGCAGCCCCCTCCAAAAAGGCAGCCAAACAGCTGGATAATCCCACACTTCATGCGCTGGAACAGGCTGTGCCGTTGGATGAGCCGGAGCCTGCCTTTACCGTCTATGAGGACATCCGCCAGAAGCTCATCACCCAGGGAATGCCCGCCGAGCAGATTGCTTTTATCCACAACGCCAAGACCGAGGTGCAGAAGAAAGAACTGTTTTCCAAGGTTCGCACTGGGCAGGTGCGCGTCCTGCTGGGCAGCACCTCCAAAATGGGCGCTGGCACCAATGTGCAGGACCGCCTTGTGGCGCTCCATGATTTGGATTGCCCGTGGCGGCCGGGAGACCTTGCCCAGCGCAAAGGCCGTATCGAGCGCCAGGGCAACCAGAACCCCCTTGTCCATGTGTACCGCTATGTGACGGAGGGAACCTTTGATGCCTACCTGTGGCAGACTGTGGAGAATAAGCAGAAATTTATCAGCCAGATTATGACTTCCAAATCACCGGTGCGCTCCTGCGACGATGTAGATGAAACCGCCCTGTCCTTTGCGGAAATCAAAGCCCTGTGTGCCGGAGACCCCCGTATTAAGGAGCGTATGGACCTGGATGTGGAGGTATCCAGACTGAAGCTGATGAAAGCCGACCACCAGAGCAAACAGTATCGGCTGGAGGACCAGCTGCTGAAATATTTCCCAGAGGAGATTGAAAAGCATAATGGTTTTATCAAGGGTTTTGAGGCTGATCTGGAAACCCTGGCAGCTCATCCGCAGCCGACGGAAGGCTTTATCGGTATGGAAGTCCGGGGCGATGTTCTGACCGACAAAGAGAACGCCGGTGCCGCCCTACTGGATGCCTGCAAAGAGGTCAAAACCTCCGACCCGGTGCAGATTGGCAATTACCGGGGCTTTGATATGTCCGTGGCGTTTGATGCGTGGCGGCAGGAATATACGCTCCTGCTGAAAGGCCAGATGACCCACCGGGCAAGCCTCGGCACGGACCCACGCGGCAACCTGACCCGTATCGACAATGCACTCGCGCAGATGTCCCAGCGC
>ENA-OPVY01001038-OPVY01001038.1-human-gut-metagenome-genome-assembly--contig:-NODE-1038-length-16706-cov-5.698336_pt1 | contig 16706 bp, 15 predicted proteins | sample MGYA00241503_ERZ501998 | MGnify/ENA primary metagenome ERZ501998 (study PRJEB25962, sample SAMEA2042107) | human gut metagenome | biome: human gut; feature: human-associated habitat; material: faeces... | reverse complement strand
AGTCATTATCTCAAAATTTATGTGTGGTTGGAAGGACGTGCGTTGTACCTTTTACGGAATTTGCACCATTTTCGTCAATATCCGACAAACAAAAACATGTACAAAAATTTCAGTAAAAATTGACAAAAAACTTCCACCCGTCAGGATCTCTCCCGCTGGGTGGAAGCCACATTTTCTGATATCGATTTACTTGTCCTCTGCCTTATCCGATCTGCGTTTTAACAGGATCAGTCCAAGGAGAAGAACTCCGGAACCAACACTTAACATTGTCCAGAGGACTCTGTGTGTGGTGTCGCCTGTTGCCGGGTTGCCAGCGGAAAGCTTTCTCGTGTTCTGTGCGTCAGCTACAGAGCTTTCTTCCGGGAATTCCGGGTTCGGCGGAGTGATCGTGTTCTCAGCCGGAGAAACAGCGCTCGGCGCGTTGACCGGTGTCGGAGAGCCGTTAGAGTTACCGTCTGGTTTACGCGGTGGTCTAGGGCTCGGATCATCACTGTCATCACTGTCGTCACTGTCGCTTCCGCCGGAGCTCGGTCTGCTATATTTGTTCGTAAATACGATCTCGCTGGCCTTGCTGCCGTCTGCGCTTCCTGTGCTGGCAACGATCTCCGCATGAAGCGTATCGTCCTCGCTTCTTAAGATCTGAACCGTCACAGCATAGGTACGGCTGTCATAAGTGAGATTCAACCGATTATCCGTAATCTGCGTAATGCGGTAGATGTAGTTGCCCGGGCGCTTGTAAGTAATCGGTCCGAACTCCACTGTTCCGGTTTCCGCGGCATTCACGGTGACCTCAGTCACCTCTGGAAGCGGCGCATTGTTTTCCGCCTCGATCTTGAACTTATAGTCCAGTGACGGCGGGTTCTTTCCATCTATCTGTACCTTCACCGGAAGGTTTACAGTACAGCTGAACTCTTCCGCAAATGCCGCAAACGGAATCATGATCGTCATCAGCAATGCAAGAAGAAATATCATTCCAGGTAATCGTCTGCTTTTCTTCATACTCATCTGTTTTTCCATATCGCCACACCCCCTTTCCATAATTGTCGCATCGCATCCATAATTTCTTTTTTTATTCATTGCTCTACCAACCTTCCAAACAGGACTGCCCTTCCGTTTGTCACCGCGTCAACACAGGTGGACATTCCAATGATCTTATCGCTCGCTGTCACTCCGATATCCCGGTACTGGGTCGCCTCCTGTTTTAGGAGGTCCAGGAGCTGCTGCGTCTGATAAGTCGGTCCCGGATTATAGATCAGGGAATTGTACGCGTCTGTCTCCAGGCACGCGAACACTTCCACTTGATAATTCGTCTTCATAAGACTCAGTGTGCCCGTCTTGTGGGCTTCAAAATAATCCGCGTTAAGAAATTCCATCACATCACCGAACATGCCGCCGTTGTCCATGTGGTGACCATAGAGCAGGTTGTAGGTGTCCGAAAAGTCGGAACTGTTGAGACATGACAGGAAGATCGCGCCGGACAGGGAGAAGTCTCCCATGATGTCCTCGTTCACATACTGCATGTCGTTCTCGCCCTGAACGAACGGGTAATCAATGTGCGTTCCATCGATCGTCAGCCATCCTCGCGTATCCGGGTTGATCGCGGCCAGCTCCTCTAGGGAATAGTTCTCCCCACCGTCCTCGGTCACCATTGGCTTATACTTTAAAAGATCACTGTTTAAGAACGCCCCGTTCATCGTCACGTAGTTATCCCAGAGGGAGTAGCCGCCGTAAGACAACATGAGAAGGATCAGTAAAAATGCAAATGCACTCAGTATGCGGTTCCCGATCTTCGCCGCCTTCACTGCATACTCCACTCTGAGATCACCTCCTGACTTGGGGAGTGTTTACGTGTTACTTATTGCTTCGTTACTTGGTTGCTGTTTCTGTGCTTTTATTATGTATTGATGTACGTTTCAGCTGCAAATTCTAACCTAGATTAGAATTCCTCTTTCTTTCTGCGAAGGAACAGAACTGCAAATGCGCCAGCTGCTGCAACGAGAAGGATGTACGGTGCGTACTCGGTTACGATACCGGTCGGAGTTGCTGCCTTCTTCTCATTATTAATTGTTACCTTAGCATCACCCGAGCCTACGCCAGTTTTAATATTACCAGTATAATATCCCTCAGAATTTGCTGTCCATGTAGATCCTGTTTTCTGGTTAAAATCATAAGTTGCAGTGTATCCTTTATCATCGGTCTCTTTTACAGTGAACGTATCATTGGCAGAAAGTCCATAAACAGTAATCGTATCATTTCCATGTACCTCAAAGGTTTTTCCTGTTCCGCTCTCTAATTTATCAGTTTTTGTTTTAGAAGAATCATGAGCACAGTTAACAGCTACATAATAATTCTCTTTCTTGCTCTTATCTGTAGTCGTCTGCTGATCAATTCTTACTGAAATTGTAAATACATCTGTTGAAAAAGCAAAATCGCCAGAAATCGTCTTCTTAATTTCAAGTTTTTTCACTTTGCTATCATCTTCATTTGAACCATACTTATTTTCAAATGCAATTGTTTCAAGTTTTCCCGTTTTATTATCTGTAAGATCGCTATCTTCTAAAACCTTACCAGACATAAAATATTCTAAATCGCCATTTGTTTTTTCAATTACATAAACAATTATTTCTTTTGCATTTGTTTCGTCTGCACCCGTGTAATCTACACCTTCGTAGCTACCTAAAGTTTCTTTTACTACATAATGATATCTTCCTGGTTTTGAAAAAGAACCAGTATTAATATTTACACGCATAGTGTTAGTATAAGAAGTTTCAGGAGTTTCTCCACTTGGTGCAAATGGCAGTCCTGCATTAGCTCCCTCATTCGTACTGTCTTTACTAAAATACAGACCACCTATTGGACCAGCTTGATCGATAGAGCCTGCCACCCAAGATCTATCGGTTTTAGGTGTAATTGTAAAATCAAATGTTGTATTCGGAGCAAATGTATTCTCTCCTACGCTTAAAGTTTTAGTTAATGGAGCAGAAAGATGATCTGTTTCAACAGGTGCTGTAGCAGATTCTACTGCCATCGCCGGAAATCCCATTGCCATTGTCATTGCGCCTGCCATAACAAACGCTGCCATTTTAGTTGCTAATGCCTTCTTTTTCATAATCATTTTCCTTTCTTTGTTTCATAATTTTATTTGCATCGTCCCAAGTGGAATCTAACACCTTGTCCCACTTGAGATTAACTTACAAATCGGATCTACGGATGACCGTAAGAACTTTGCCTTTGATCTCGGTCTGCTTTACGGCTCCGAAGTAGCGGCTGTCTTTTGCGCCGTTTCGGTAGTCGCAGAGGATGAAGTATTCATCCGAATTCAGGTTCACCGGATACGCAATCTCGTCGCCATACTTGATTGTCGGATAGAAAATTCCGGTTTCTACCATCGTGCTGTTGTTGATCTTGAGCTGGGAATCATCCGTGACTTCCACGCTGTCCCCGCCTTTTGCTACGATTCGTCCCACATACTGTTTTCCGTTCTTCTCGAAGACCACTACATCATCGGAACGGAATTTTGTTTCCAGACGGTAATAAAGTAAGAGATCACCGGCGGAAAGTCTCGGGGACATGTCATTGCTCTTCATGGGTGTGATTCCGAAAACATATCCAAACAGGACGCCAAGCAGTACGATCATCAGGATCAGCTTTTCGAAGAAAGCTGCGATCTCGAGGTTTCCGTACAGCCTGTGCAGCCGTGCCCGAATCACCCTCTCCGGTGTCAACGGAGTCGATCCGGCGTCCTTTTTCTTCATGCCTCACTACCTCCTGAATGTTTGTTTTTCAGGGATTCGATCTCGGCATCCCTTTCCGCCAGAAGAGCTTTATATCGTTCCTCCTGCATTTCGTAGGCGGATCGATAAGCGCTCTGGACGAGATCGAGCTTTTTCCAGACATCCATCTCGTCCACGCCACCAATCAGTTTTTTCCGAAACTTCAGGGTCTTGAACACCTCTGCGACATCTTCCATGTTTCTCGCACTCACAGGCGCTCCTCCCTATCATCCCGTTTTTTCTTTCTGCGGTAAGCCCCAAATCCCAGACATCCCGCAGCCATTACCATCAGGAACCACCATCCGGTCGGCTTTCCATGGTCGAAGAGACCTGTCGGAATTGCGATATTACGGGTATTGATAAATTCCAACGCACAATCTTCTTGAACATTCGTAAATGTATGCGTGTTTCCATTTTCATCAGTACATACATTCGTAATATGGGTTGTTGTATAGCCTTTCGAAGAGTAATCCGTTTCTGTTACAGTTACCATAGAACCTCGAGGTGCTTTGTTCTCAATATCAATTGATTCACCATCTTTTAGTGTAAACTTACCTTCAGCACTTACACTTTTGCTTCCAGAAGTTCCTGCTGCTGTCACATACGGATAGGTACCTTCTACCGAAATTGGCTTGTTTGCTGAGTCGACTACTTTAATAGTAAATTCAAAATCCTGATCTTGATTTTTCATATTTCCTTTTACTGATTTTTTCACGGAAACATCAACATATTTTGAAAGATATGTATTGGTAAAATCAATATAGGTATATCCTTTTGATACTACAGTAAACGGCTTTTTTTCAAAACTTTCATTTTCTATTTGATAGTTTATTTCTTCACCGGTTCGATCCTTATCTTGACTTATTTTAATTTTATGCCCGTTTTCCAAATAACCTTCTATCGACCCCGGTATTTCCCTAATCCAGTAGTTTCCGGGATCAAGATCCTCAAATAATTCCCTCTGTTTATTAGCACCTCCATTAAAAATAATCGTCGCCGTTTTAAGTGCTTTATCTTCGTTTTCTTTTCCAATCTCAATTGTTACTTGATACTGCTTCAAATCCTCCGGAAGGATGCCCTTTACTGTCTTTGTTACAAGAACATTTCCTCCATTAATTGGATCCGGTAAATTTGTACTAAAGGAAACCTTATCTAGTAAGTTTCCGAGTGTCGCACCTTGAGCACTTGTTCTTGCAGTGTCACCGGCAACAAAGAAGAATGTAGTTAAATACTGTCCTTCCGGAACAACATAGCTTCCTGTATACTGCTTCCACTTACCATTATTATCTTTAATATTATCTTTTAAGAAATATCCTTTCTGTGCGTAACCATTTCTGTCGTTTTTAATAGCAGTAATAAGTTGTCTCAGATCTGCCTGTTCCGTAATATCCTTAACTTCTTTGGTCGGTGCGATAACAAGGAACATTTCATCGGGCTTCTCTGAATATCTTCCTTGATGATATAATTCCCAGTATAATGTGGATCCTGGTGCAGTAAGCACTTTCTGATAGAGCGCGCCTTCTGCCTCCGCATTTAATTCAGCAAATTGAGATCCGTCTATTGCTTCAGCATGATGTGCTTTAGTACCATATCTGACAATCTCAATTTGCTTATCGGATCCTGTTGTCTCCCATACTAATCCCGTTGTCCCATTTGGGAATGTAAAGTTGCCACCAGTATTTATATCATCAGTAACAGGGTATTCAAAGCTTCCATTCTGTAGCGCTGCATAGTACGGAACCTGCTTAGGACCATATTCAGCAATTTTTTTGTTACCGCTATATACCTCAACTCTATACCATCTACGGATCGATTCATCAAAATTACTTGCATTTTTTTCCAGTTTTTTTGTTAACTCTCGATCAAGCGCCGGATATAGATGAGATCCTTCGTCGTCATTGACGATGTTATATTGCGTGCCGGATGTTCTTTCTTGTTTTACTTCCGTCCATGTATCCGGATTTTCTTCTGTATTACTGCCAAACCACTTAAAGGTAATTCCTTCTGCCATCGTATAAGGTACCGTTAAGCAACCCTTTGATTCGATTTCATCCTTAATATTAGACAAATCATCCGGATTCTGAGTATATATTAAGCAGATATTTCCGTTCTGGTCAATTTTTTCATTTCTTTCCGTATATTGCCAACCATTCCAATATCTCGGTTCCAGTGTAGGCTTAGCACTAGAATCAGAATAATACCACCGTCTGTTATCCGAACAATAATAAATCCAATTGATAGTCGCACCACTGACAGTTTTATTTCTAGCGTACATATAGGTATATCCCTGAGTAGCTTCACCAAAGGTTTCCGCAACTGCCTTCATGGATATCCATTTATTTTCTCGTTCTTCGCTACCTCCCTTGTTGTTTGATGCACCCCACCAAGATCCAAAATCACCCGGATTGAACTTACTTGAGACTTTCAGTTCATTAATGGCATTTCCTGATTTATCTTTCAGTATAATTTCATTGTGGGCAGATGTGTTATCGTACAATTTTGCATGAAACCAACTGGTATCTCGATATGTAATCACAAAATACGAGAACGAATCCACCTTAAATTCAGCCTTCACCGCTGTCGCATTCTGCTCTGCCTTTGTCAGGGATGAGGCTTCTCTTTCCAGGGTTGCAACAACGTCCTCCTTGACCTCAATGGTACCCTCTACCTTATCTGCGGTATCCGCTACGGTCTGGACCTGAAGTGTGTCTCCATCCTCGGCAAGGTGCTTGACCTCGAGCGTTGATGCATCAACATCCGCCGGGAGTGCTTTCTGGGAAACCTCCATCGTGATCTCGACTTCACCGTTTGGCTGTACCTCTTCCCCGTCAAGCAGGAAATGAAGGTCGTATGCCATCACGCCATCGTACTCAGTATCCTCATCGTCATCTAACGTCTTACATGCTTCCTTGAATGCATCCGCTGTCTTACCGGTCTCTTTTAATTCAATTGCCTGGAAAGTTGCAGCTTCCGGAAGAACGCCAGCCTCCGCATGTGCACGGATCGTAACACCGTTGACATCCGCAACGAAAGTCTTTGCAACGTTCGACGGAGTTGCTACGGTTACAACCGTCGCATTCGACGGAGTTGTTACGGTTGTATTGGACGGAGTTGTCGGAACCTCCGCCGGAACGGTCGTTGTCGGTTTTTCCGGTTTTGTTTCACCTGGAACAACTGTCTCTGCGTTTGAATCAGTTGCTGTGATCTCATCGTCCTCATCCGGGAGCAGCTCACCAAGGCTGTCCATTCCGAGCTCATCGAGACTTACCGTGAATGCGACACCTGCTGTATGTTTCTTATTGTTTAAGATCGTATGGGTCGCATAACCTTCCAGATAGTCATACTTCTCATCCGCGTTGTTGTCAGATCCTGTCGCGGCATCGTCTACGATCTCAGCCTCAAGATCCTGGAAGTCATCTCCAAGGAGACCTTCGGAATCAATCTCATCCTCGTCCGCGTTCGAATCGCTCGCGTACTCGTATCCGAGTTCCTCATAAATCTCCGCCTTCGTCGGAATCGCAAAGATATCGCTCTTCTTATTATCGACGATCAGCGCTGCGCCCTGTCTCTTATCCGCCTTATTTTCAAATACAAAAACGAGGCTGTCCTCATCCGGCTGAAGGTAGACATGAAGCTTTGTCTTTCCTAACGTCTTGTTAAAGCCCTTCGGAAGCTTCAGCTTACATAGTCCGTTCTCCTCCGTTTTTTCCAGTTCTGCCTTTCGCACCATCTTACTCAGCGAGTTTGCTGTCAGCCTGTATGTTACTGGTTTGACCACAGCCGTATCTCCAGCCGCCCAAGCCAGAAGATCCGGACAGGAAGTGATGATCATGCAGATACACAGGATTGATGCAAAAAACCGTTTCAATTTCTTCATCAAGGCTGTCCCCCTCCATTCTTTAAACTTTTTCATAATTTTGCAGCCTCCCGGCTGCCGCCTTCTCGTTTGCCCATCTGGAAAATTTTTCACCCTCCTTACCGTCTTCTCCCTTTTTTCCGGGAACGCCATTTCTGACGGAACAATGGGCGTGGATAGAAAAAATCCACTTTGTCTTTATTATAGGATCTCCGCCGGAAATATTCAAGAAGTCCGTCCCGTTTTTGATGTCTGCCTAAAATGAAAATTTAAATTCCACTTCTCCAAAGGGCGGTGGAGTTTACTCTTGCACAGTTGATATTTACTCATGCATACTGATATGATACTTTAATCGTCCTTCTGACAGCAGTAGAAGGAGTTTGACTATGAGTAAATATATCCCAGGCAACCAGAAGCATCTCACCATAGAGGATCGTATCTATATCCAGAATGAACTGGATAAGGGTACATCCTTTAAAGATATTGCCCGCTTTCTCTGTAAGGACCCTACTACGATTTCAAAAGAAGTGAAGGCCAGAAGAGCCTCCGATTGGTTTCACAAAGGGACTTTTCTTAATGCGAAGAACTTCTGTACCAAGCGTTTCCGTTGTAAGAAAACGAATGCCTGCAATAAGATCCTTCTTTGCGGCGTTAAATGTGCTTCCTGTCCCACCTGTAACCAGACCTGTCCGGATTTTCAAAAAGAACGCTGCAGCAAACTTGATCGGGCTCCCTACGTCTGCAATGGATGCAGTAAAAAGATCAATCATTGTACGATTGCCCACAAATATACCTACAATGCCAGGTTCGCTGATCGGAAATACCGGGAGTGTCTCAAGGATTCCAGGTCCGGAATCGCTATGACCAGACAGGAACTCCACAAAAAGGATATGATCATCACTCCTCTGATCGATCAGGGCCAGTCTCCTTACCAGATCGTTGCAAACCATCCGGAATTGAATCTTTCCGTCCGCAGCGTTTACAACTACCTTGATATGGGACTTCTGACTGCCAGAAACGTTGATCTGAAACGTAAAGTGAAGTTTAAACCCAGAAAAGTCCATAAATCACAGATATCTGACCGCCGTGTCTTTAATGGCAGAACTTACGCTGATTTTCAACAGTTGCACCTGGAATCTTTTGTAGAGATGGACACCGTCCACTCCGCTGTTGGTTCCTCTAAAACACTGCTTACCTTCTTTTTTACAAAGGAAAAGCTGTTTCTTGCGTTCCTCATGAACCGGAATACGGAAGGATCTGTACGACTCGTTTTGGACCGTTTAGAAAAGCGTTTTGGTACCTTCGATTTCCTGACTCTGTTTGAATATATCCTCACCGACAGAGGCGCTGAATTCGGTGATCCTGATTCTCTCGAAACCGGTGTTACCGGTATCCAGAGAACCAACATTTATTACTGTGATCCCATGAGAAGCGGACAGAAAGGCGGCATTGAACAGGCACACACCATGCTCCGCATGATACTGCCGAAACGAACTACCTTTGAATTCCTGACTCAATGGGATGTGAATCTAATCACCAGCCACATCAACTCAACACCGCGGGAGAGTTTGAATGGGCGTACACCGTATGATGTCGCCCTGGAGGCTTTTGGGGAAGACGTCTTAAAAGCATTTCAGCTTAGGCGTATTGACCCTGACAAAGTCATCTTAACACCTAAGCTGATCCGCTATAACCACTAACCCATGAAGAAATCTGCTGTCAGACTGGAAGTAAACTTTTCACATTTTTCAAATGTGGCTGGTGGAATTTAGTCGTGCACACCGACCTCCAGCAGCTTGTTTGCCATACAGAAAAACAGAAAATTTCGCCATAGATTACTTGTATTATAGCATAGATTCCGCTTTTCTTCTTAAAAATCACTAGATTATAAGCAACTTTTAAAAGAGCGGTGGAATTTACTTTTGCACTGGAATTTACTTTTTCAAGTCAGCCCGCCCTCATTTGTTTGTCCGCTTGCAGGACTACCTACGGTTCGTTTGGACTTTTTCAGTGTTCTATACAGCCGGATTGGGGCAAAAAAATACCCCGTTGGTTTCCCAACGAGGCATCAAAGACGATCATCTCAGCAAATCAGACAAGCTGCATTCTCCTTTGGGGATATTTGCTGTTCTGCGATACTCTTTTATGGCTTTCACCAAGAGCTGAGGATTACTGAAATACTGCTTCACAAAATCATACGACTTCATATCTTGCATCCGAAGATTTGTTTTACAAAATTCGCTTGTTTTTTTTTCAGAACGCTTAAATTGATCATATGCTCATCGAATCCTTTCCGTAAGTATCGCTCCTCAAATCGTTTAGCACTTCTGCAACGGATAACACGTTCTTCCAACATTTCTTCTCTGTTGAAAATCAGAAGATCATTATCAACCAGTATGTCGATAATAGCTTCTTCGGCAGAGCCTTCACATATACACGCCTTGTATTTTTCTAATTTCATTCTGCCGCCCCCTTAATTGATTGAAGCAGCCAGGCTTTTCTTCAAGCGCATATACGCTTCATATGCTGGCGTTGTTCCCTCAAGGAAGCCGCTCTGGTGGCCATGTGATGCTTGCAGATCGACAAAATACTTGTTTCAACACCTCTTGACCTTTCTTTCTTTCTCTCGTATAATAAGAAAGAAAGAACAAGAAAGGAAGCGTAGCTGATGCTAACATTCGAGAACCAAAATATCGAATTCAAACAAGAATACGTCCCTGACATCCGCAAAGAGGTGATGGGATTTGCAAATGCAGATGGCGGTACCGTTTATGTCGGTATCCGTAAAGATGGAGTGGTTCTGGGTGTTTCTGATCCAGATGGTGTGATGCTTCAAATCGTGAATTCCTTAAAGGACTCCCTGGCACCAGACATCATGCCGTTTGTCAGGGTCACTACAATTGAATTAGAAGAAAAACCAGTCATCGAAATTGATGTAACAACCGGAACAAATCGGCCGTACTATCTACGTGAAAAAGGGTTAAAGCCGAGTGGCGTTTATGTAAGAAAAGGAAGCTCTACACAGCCAATGACCGAAGAAGGCATTCGAGAGATGATTCTTCAAAACAGCGGCAGATCCTTTGAACAGTGTAGAAGTATGAATCAGGAACTGACTTTTCACACCCTCCAAACCGAGATGCAGAAAAGATCCATCGAAATCGGAGCATCCCAAATGCGGACACTCAAACTGATTGGTGAGGACGGTTTGTTTACGAATCTTGCATTGTTGCTATCAGACCAGTGCGAAACCACAACAAAAGCCGCGCTATTTCAAGGGAAGGATAAGGAGCTATTCCGTGACAGAAAGGAATTTAAGGGCTCCATTTTGAAGCAACTTGAAGATGTCTATCAATTTATAGATTTGGTCAATAAAACAAAAGCAACCTTTACCGGTCTGGATCGAACCGACAGAAGAGATTATCCAGAGGAGGCAATCAGAGAATCTTTATTGAACAGCATGGTTCACCGTGATTACTCCTTCAGCGGAAGCAATCTGGTCAATGTCTATGAGGATAGAATCGAATTTGTCTCTCTTGGAGGTCTTGTATCCGGTCTGGAACTGGAATCCATTTTCTTAGGTGTTTCACAATCGAGAAATCCGAACCTTGCGGCTGTTTTCTACCGAATGAGATTGATTGAAAGTTATGGCACAGGAATTGGAAAAATTGAACGTGCATATAAGACTTGCCCATCCCAGCCAGAGTTTGAAACGGCAAAAGGTGTTTTCCGCGTAACACTTCCCAATAGGAATGAGCAGCCGGAAATGGATGTCCGGGTATCTGATAAAGCGGACAAAGATGTATCACTAAATGAACAGAAGTCGCTCATTCTTCAATATGCACGGGAAAACGGCAGTGTTACAAGAAAAGAAGTCGAGGATTTGATTAGCGCAGGAACAACAAAGGCTTTCCGGTTGCTTAAAGAACTTTGCGAAGATGGCAAACTTGAGCAAAAAGGAAGCGGAAAGTTGAGCACCTATGTTGCCAAATAAAATCATTGCACAAAGGAATACCCCGGCAATGAAATCAGCTTCATAAGTTTAGTCAAAAACAAAAGGTCTGAATTCTGTGCACAGGACTCAGACCCTTTAACTTTTGCTGTTGTCTCCAATCTCCATACACTGATATGGATAAAGCCTGCCAGGTATCATGCTGATACAGCATCCAGCAGTGCTTTCTGAAAATATGGTTTCTCTGTACTTTTTCTTATCCCCCCAGAGATGTAGGATTTCTCACAGGCGGCAGTGTGCTTCACTGCCCCATTGGAATTTAACCATCCCGCCTTCCTTATGGCCGGACCGCGAATTACGGAAGTCTCATTGTCCCTGTCTGGCTTTAACACCGCCGCCGGTTGCAATCCAGCATTTGCTTCTGCGAAACCGCTATCGCCCCGATGGGCTTCATGGCGTGCAGTCGAAGGCTCGACCAAACAGGAATGTACCTGAAGAATGAGTATTCAGTTTTCAAGGAACATCCGGACTTTCGTCCTTACAAAGTAAGTTTAACAAGAATCCTCCGGTTTCGCGTTGGCCCCGTAGGCGCACTTTGGTTGTCCTTGCAGGACCACCTGCTGCTCGCTCTAACCTTTTTAGCGTTCTATTCAGCCTGATTGAGGCAAAAAAATACCCCGTTGGTTTCCCAACGAGGCATCGAAGACGATTCTATTCTGTTTTCTGTAAACTGGTAGTCAGAAAAACTTAGGCAGTGACCAAGTTCGTGAGCAAGATAAATCGCCGGACATCCCACACGCAGTTTTGAATCTTTGTATGGCTTTTGCAGTGTCTGCATCATAGCCCAGCACCGCGATCAGCTGCTTTTGAAAGGAACCGGCAAACAGCGCCCACATTCCAAAGGGCATTCCAGCGTATTTCATTGCAGATACCTCCCGGCTTCCGCTTCCAGTGCCTGCCACACCGGGTAGGCTGCGCCGTTCTCATCGAAAAATTTCTTGAGATCCCGGTTCAGCGCACTCATTTCATCGATGGCGTTCATTGCGTGGTCGGAGGCGCAGAGCTTGCCCAGCGAGGTGGCACACATCAGCTTGAAAAAGCGCAGGCAGGTCTTGCGGTATTTCTCCCCTTCAAAGTCTGCATCCTCCTTGGGCAGAATGGTGTGCCCGGCATCTCGGATGGCACGGTATCCCTCGATGTTGGCATCCAGCACACGGTTCAGGTACGCGGTATCTCCCCTGAGCTTTTTCAGATCGATGGAGACCACCCGGTCAGCCTCCCGATGCCCGGCAGAAAGCGCAAAGGCAAACAGGACGTTCTTTTCCGGCAGTGCCGCCGCCAATGTTTTTGTCTGTACGTTGTTGCCCACAAATACGATGTTTTTCGTCCGATTCGCCCGCAGCGTGTCCAGAACGGAATCCAGCTGTGTATAGCGCAGGACCACAAAGATCACATCGTACATTGCATCCGGTGCAAGTTCAGTCACCACCGGAATGCGGCTGACCGAGGTGCGGAGCGAAAATTTGTCCTTGATCCGCAGGCCATTCTGCTTGATCTCCGCAGCCCAGTTTCCCCGCGCAAGCAGAGTGACATCCTTTCCGGCGCGCAGCAGATTTCTTGCCAGATTGCACCCCAGAACGCCTGCACCATATACCAGAATTTTCATGCCTTGCCTCCAAATCTGATCTTCACGATCTGCATTTTCATCCCGTTGTCCCCGACCCTTGCGAGAAATCGGAAAAAGCCGCTGACGGAAGGGTCTTTCAGGTCGTTGTATCCCATCATATAGCCCCTGCTGGATACTTGCAAACGGCTGTCCCATGGGGAAAGCTCGCTTTTCGCATCCGAAACCGCGAAATATGCTCCCACATCCTTGATTTTCGCCGTCCTGAGCCACGTTTTTGCAATCATCTTCACCGCCGTCCGGTTGGCAGCATCAAAGACCAGCACTCCGCCGGGGAAATCGTCCGCCATCCCCTGCACCAGCGCCCTGACCTGCTCCGTCAGAAAGTAATAGAACACCCCGGAGGCAAAGAACACCGCCCCGCCGGAGGCATCGATCTTGTCAAACCATGCGGGGTCTTTCAGGTTGCAGGGGATGTTTTGCTCCCGCTCCCCGGCGGGCAGCAGCTGCTGCCGCAGGGCAATCACATCCGGGAAGTCCAGATTGTAGATCTTGCATCTGCCATTGTCGCAGGCTCTACCGGTGTTATCCAGCCCGCAGCCCAGATTGACCACTGCCGCGCAGGGGTGGTTTTTCAGGTACGCCTGCACTTCAAAGGCAAGGTCATTCTGCCGCATGGCGACCTCCAGCGCACCGAAACGCTGCATCAGGCTGCGGGAGTTTTTCTCTGCCTCCGAAAAATCGTAGTTGATCTGGTCGATCAGACGCACCGCCGTTTCGTCCCGGTAAAGGTTCGGATACAGCTCTGTGCACAGCTTCCGGGAATACAGCGGGAGAATCAGCGTCTCCTGTACGGTGTTTTTCTCGATTTTGTATTTCATAGGTTCCTTCCTCAGTGAGTAAAAATAGTCATCATTGCCGCCAGCACCATCGCTATGACTGCCATGCCCGCCGGGCTGTAAAGATGCACCCCCCCAACAGCCCCTTTGCAGATGCCCACAGCGCAGACAAGCGCCAGCAACGCCCCCCAGTCCAAGGCCCTCCAGAATCGTTTGTAAAACCATCCCTGTTCTCTTCATTCTGCTTTCCGGCAGGCAAACCATGCCATGCTCTTCACGGTTCCAAGTGTTACGGCTTCGTACAGTTTCCCCAGCCGTTTTTTCAAGCTGAACGCCGTCTCATAGGGCGGTGTGAAGAACCCCGTCTTTTCATAGACGCGCCGGACGAACCAGTCCGTCCGCTTGTGCTCGCCCATCACATAAAAGCAGCCGCAGAATGTCCCGCCGGGTCTCAAGACCCGGAAAAGCTCCCGATAAGCGGCCTCCTTGTCCGGGAAAGCGTGAAAGCCGTTCAGCGACAAAACGATGTCAAAGGTATCGTCTGCATAGGGAAGTGCCCCCACATCGCCCTGCCAGAAGGTTACATTTTTCAGACGCAGGTGCTCCGCCTTTTCCTGTACCTGCCCCATCATATCCGCCGAGTAATCGAGGCAAGTGATGTCTGCCTCCGGCATAGTCTGATAAACCGGCATGGTCAGAATGCCGGTTCCCACCGGCACTTCCAGCAGCTTACCGGAGAAATTCTCCGGAATCCCGGACAGCGCTTTTTCCAGATAGTCGTCGTTTTCTGCCTTGTTCATTGCCCACACCAAACGGCACACCGCTTTCCCACTCAGGGTAGAGCAGGTAATCATGCCGTCATAAAAATTGTTTCCGCCCGTCATTCGGTATGCGCTGCAAATGATCTCTTTTCGCTCCATGGTTCTTCCTCCGTGTTTCAATCATCACACAACCGTTTCCGGCCTCATTTCTCCAAAATCTCCACGATTTTCGCAAAGTCCTCTTTTGCCTCCTTGAAGATCGGCAGCATACAGTAGCAATGCACCATCTTCGGGCGGGCAGACACCGTATAGGGGACATTCGCCCGTTTGCAGGCTTCCTCGAAGTCCGGCAGTGCGCCGTAGAGTACCTCGTCGGCAGAATAGAAGAAGTGGATATCGCCTACGCCGGTAAAATCTCCCCGGGAGCCGGAGAGCATATAGTCCGGCACATTCTCGCAACCGTGCCGCATGAATTTTTTCACTGTCACCATAAAGGCATAGTCGATGGAGACGTCCCGTTCATTGAGCGCCTGCATCCGCGCCTTTTCCGCATCGTTCCACGGCACCTCACCGGGGGATACGGCGACGATGTGCCTCGGCTGCGGCAGCGGTTCGGGCTGCGCGTTGTTGTGCGCCGCAATGCCCAGCGCCAGCGCACCGCCGGAGGAAAAGCCGCAAGTACTGACATTTCCGCCGCCGTACAGTGTAATCATTTTTCGATAACATTCGTACACCATCGCGTATGTTTCAGTAATGCAGTGTTCCATGCAGAGCGGGTAAAACGGAAACCACACATCACAGCCGGTCTCGCGGCAGATCTTGCGCATCACAGGCAGGTCGCCCTTATCGGGGCCGATCACCATGCCGCCGCCGAAGAAATAGAGAATAGCACGCTTGGACGGTTTCGGACGCTCTCGCACGATCAGACAGGGAAAGCCGTTCACTGTAATTGTTTCATAATACGCCTTGTGGTCGGTGGGCGTAAAAATGCCGCGGTGCCGGTTCTGCTTTTCGATTTCCTTTTGCAGCGCATCCTCCGGCAAAGCGAACGCCTTTTTCGCGCCGGAGAGCTTATAAGCCATGTGCAGGATGGATGCAAAAATGCTCATGCTTGATCTCCTCATTTTCGCGCCGTGATGCAGAGCCAACTTTTCTTTTTGTGTATCTGCACATCGTGAAAGCCTGCCTGCTCCAGATACGCCTTTAATTCAATATCTTTGTAGATGGTCATGCCGCCGATGATCTCCGTCCACTTTTCGTCCTTGTCCGTGTCACCGTTGCTTTCGTTGCAGATGAGAAAGGTCCCGCCGGGCTTCAACACCCGCCGGACTTCCCGAAGGCACCGTGGCAAATCCGACCAGAAGTAAACCGTTTCAAACGCGGTAACCGCATCAAACCAATCCTTTGCAAAGATGATGTGTTCCACGCTGCCCTGCCACACCGCACAGCGCCCTTTCTGAATGGCAGTCCGGTTTAAATTCCGGGCTTTCTCAACGCTGACAGCAGAATAATCCACACCCCTGACGATGCCTTGCGGGCTTTTTTTCAGTAGCCTTTTGATATTGGCGCCTCCTCCGCAGCCGCAATCCAGCACTCTGGCATCCGGCGCAAGCTCTAAAAAGCGAAGCCCCCACCGCGACACGGGACTGTGTCCCAGATTCATCATAGCAACCATAATTTTCCCGCCAAGCCCCACAGGCTTGCGGGTGTTTTCAAAGAATGACATATCACACCTCCGTTTTCTCACACTCGGCATAGGTCAGCGGGAATGAGGCTTTCAGAACAACGCTTTTCCGCACCGCCCAGCCGTTTTGCCGCAGGAAGCGCAAGTATTCCTCGCTCGTCCACTTGCTGTGGAGAGGGAAGCCCGCCAGCTTCATGAAAAATGCCTTGACCTTGCCGGA
>ENA-OPVY01001031-OPVY01001031.1-human-gut-metagenome-genome-assembly--contig:-NODE-1031-length-16785-cov-6.754214_pt1 | contig 16785 bp, 18 predicted proteins | sample MGYA00241503_ERZ501998 | MGnify/ENA primary metagenome ERZ501998 (study PRJEB25962, sample SAMEA2042107) | human gut metagenome | biome: human gut; feature: human-associated habitat; material: faeces... | reverse complement strand
TTGCTATTTTATAGAAAAAGTTGGCTTGTTTATAGAATATGATATTAATGCAGCACCAGTAATCCACGAACCGATGCTTACTGAAATTACAGTGTTGTTAACTGATGGTGTTACTTTTTCACCATAAATTGTGTTTATTTTTATTTCTGTAATGTTTTTTCCGTCATTTGTGTACGCACTAATATAAATCATTCGGTTTTTGTCCATTAAAAGAGCTTGTACAGAGTTAGCTCTATCGCCTAAATTAATTTCAATGGTTGTGCGATTAGATGTATTATAATTGGTTGAATAAGAATTTACATTTCCGTTTAATAACTTATTGCTATTTTATATAAAAATAATCATGCCAGTAGGCTTGACGCTGGCAGTTGATTTCGTTGTTATTGTTACAATTAATTGTTTTCTTTTCCAAGAAAATGAAAACATATTATCTGAAAAAGTCTCATTTAACGAGAATGCAATATTCTGCTCGGATTTATAAGCATGTCCAATGGCTGCTATGCAGTAATCATCTTGTATATGACCGCAAGCCATTATAACAATATAGTGTCTATCTAATTCGATTTTTGATAAATCTATTTTTGTCTCACATTCACCATTCATTACGGCATCTATGTAATATCTGAAAATCGCCTTATTTTGATTGCTATTTTATTTCCAATCATTCCACACTTCATCCGTTGAATTCCATATTCTAGTTTTTACAACCAAAGTGTATAAATACTGAATCGCCACTTGATACTTAATGTCATCCGAAAGTGAACCAATACAGAAAATAAACCATATTGAATCGTCGTTTTTTGGTTTATGCAAAGCTGTACGAAACGCTATAGCAGATTCTCCAACAGGGAGATCATTGCAATCTTTATAAATGCCTGAAGAATAAATCTGTTTTGAGCATATTTTATTGCTATTTCATATAAATAACTCTCATATCGGTTGCTGATTGAGTTTTTATAGCTATCAACGCACTGTCTACAACAGTCACTTGAAAATCAGTGTTTTTTAATCCGTCAATTAATGGGGTTATGGATACAGTGTCCGGTTTTCTTGATATAAGGTAAAATCCATTTATATGGCTTGCTGCTGTTCCAAGTACGAGTGCAGAGCAATAAGGCTGAAGCGGAATTGTTGTCTCTGAGTTCGCACCTATTCGTATAGCCGAAAGACGATTGCTATTTTATTCCTTAATTTCTTTAATCGTTCCATTCGCTATTGAACCACCCAGTATACAAGCGTAATGTGTGTATTTAGATTGGAACGTGATTCGCATTGTCAAGTCATTTATTTCAATTTTGGCTTGACCGACCGTAGTATTTAACGTTGGCGATGTAGGCATGTTATATACTTGCAAGTCTTGATTGTTTGAGAGTATAAGAACTCCATAAAGAGTGGCTTTTGACTTCACCGTTATTTCTATACCTTTTACATCAATTCCACCAATTACTTTTATACTACCAAAAGTTTTGCTATTTTACCAAGGATTTCAATATATTATTTTACAATAAGATGACATTGTGAAAGTTACTGTTAAATTTTCACCGTCACAAATAACATTTTTATTCCCAGTATCAAGTATATACGGAATCTGAAGTTTATCATTACCTCTGTAACACCCATAAGTCATTTCGCATCTACCAGTACCCCAGTCAGTAAGGATAAGAAGAAATGGAATACTTTGACCGTTAGTGCTTATTTTAGATACATCAACAGAAATAGAATCAATATTATTTTCATCTCTTGCATGATTTAGTATGTTTTTACAAGTGTTGCTATTTTATGACGGTTTTACCGATTCTCTAGACGGAGGACAGCTGATTGTTCTCCACGATGCATTGTCTATATTACTTTTTGAATCTGCCATTGATCTTATGTAAATGCATTCACCTAAATGCGGAATATAAAATTGAACACATGTGTATTTGAGACTTGTCGTTATTGTAATTAATCTTCCATAACCATAAGCACCATTAGGCATTCCAATAATTGAGTTTATGTCATTTGTTGCTATAGAATTTATATAGACTACATTTTTCGTAGAAAACAATCCGCCATTTAAGTTTACATTACCTGTCGTGATAGTATTTCCAAAGACTATTGCATTGCTATTTTATTATAGGAATTTCATTTCCTCCAAACATTATATGCATATATACAGCTTCATTAATATCTTCATTTTTAATAGTTATGTCTTTATAATCATTAGATAATGTTATAAATAATTTGTCACTGTCTCTTATTGATGTAAGATAGCCATTAGAATAAAAATACATACTTTTTTTTGCAATTATAAGCATATTATTTCTATATGTTTTCTGATAGGTAATATGTACTACTGATTGTGGCTTTATTGTATAAAAAAGACTCTTGCTATTTTACTTAACAGATTTTGTCCATATCTGAATCCGTTAATGTTGAAATCTTTGGAGAAAAAACATAAGGTTCGTTTTCTGAATAGTAAGCAAGTATTTGTATTTGTAAAAGTTGTACTGACCGTTCTACCTTAATATAAATATGCAGTACGTTGTTACTTACTTTAAATCCAACTTTCATTCCTGCATTTTGCTTATTCATATTGACAGCATCACATCTATCTATATAATTTCTAGATGCATCAACACCATATTTTACAGAATAGATGTCTTCGCCAAACGCAACTAAAAGACTGGAAATATTCCACGTCGTATAACTAAAAGTTACTATCTCGACCCATGTATTAGAACCTATTCCATGAAGTAAGGCTTTATCTGATGTTGCATTGCTATTTTATTACCAATACCAACACCGAATTTGTAAATCTCCTATTTCTGTATTAGGAGACCCGAAAACATAAGTACCACCGTTTTCGCCACGATATATATTTATTGCTGAAATTGGTGTTATTAATGAATAATAAGAGATTTCTACTATTTTTGTATAGATCGGATATTTTTCATTATCATTGATGCGATAATATCCCGATTCACCTAGACTGATAGTGCCTAAATCAATAACAATATATTGTAATTTATTGCTATTTTATGGTTTTCCACCCGGTAGATGAAACGTATTGAGCAAATGCCACTGTATGTTCAGCATTGGCTATTCCTATAAAATTGGCACTTCCGTTATTAACCATGACAATTCCCCATGCCCAGCCACCGAATAATCCGCCTATAGTTCCCCAAACAGGAAGAAACTCGCATTGGTATTTATTATTCTCAGTGAAAAAATCGTTGATATTATCATCTAAGCGTTTTGCTTTACAGAGCATCTTATTGCTATTTTATTTGTTTTACAATCCAATTACCATTACTTCTATAACCAATATATAAAAAGTTATCTGTACTAATGCTAATAATAACCCCATCTTCAAAAGAAATACAAATACCCTTTGAATATGCTGGAATAATTCCAATATCATTGGCAACTGAGAAAAGAAACTGCGTATTTTTGTCAATCGGTAATTCGGTTATTATTTTTCGCTGTAATTTATTGCTATTTAATCTTTAGCGTTATAATTTTGAAAGTAAAAGCCCCTGTTGGACTGTTGTTTACAAAGCATAAAGACCAATTATTTGTTCCTTCTGTACCACTCACACCTCGTGAGATAGTGTATATCCATCCATTTCTATCTATTGATTGGATTGAAATAATCATGTATTCATCTGCATTCACACCTAAATCATACGTATCTTTTCCAGATTCGGCAGTGATAACTTTGTTAACAGATTCGATTATAGGAATATTGCTATTTCATCTATGACTTCAATATGGGTACAATCATTTCCCAAAAATCCAGTACACTTAAATTAAGATTGCATAAATATCATAATTAGCTGTATTAACATTAAGTCAGAACTATAAGTATTTAAGGAGAATGGTGATGGAATATGTAGGAAGAGAAGAACATACAGAATTTGCCAAACGTATCGAGGACGAGCAGCATAGACAGAATAGACGTATTGAGCTGTTAGAGGAATCTGTAAAACAGAACACAGCACTTACAGTATCTGTTGAAAAACTTGCAAATAACATGGAAAGTATGGCAAACGAACAGGCGAAACAAGGAGAGAGACTGGAAGCCTTAGAGGGCAGAGATGGAGAAATGTGGAGAACAGTAGTCAAATATGTTCTCACAGCGGCTCTCGGACTTGTGATCGGATTGGTAGCAACGCAAATTGGATTATAAGGAGAATGAACATGGAGCAGATTATCAACTATGTAAAGCCGGAACTTATTGTTGTAGCTATTGTACTGTACTTTATCGGTATGGTAATCAAGCAGTCTGAAACTATCGCAGACAAGTATATTCCTAGCATCTTAGGAATTGCTGGGATTGTGATTTGCGGTATCTACGTGATTGCAACTTGTACTCTTAGAACTGGACAGGATATCGCAATGGCACTGTTTACCGCAATCGTACAGGGAATCTTAGTGGCTGGATTAAGTAATTATGTCAACCAGTTAATCAAGCAGAGTGGAAAGGAAGAGTAATTATGACAGAGCAGACAGTAAAAGAAATTATCAAGAGTTTTGCCTACGGACTTTCAGCGAAAGAAATCTCGGACAATGAGGGAACATCACTGGAAACTATGGAAAAATTTGCAGAGGAACACGCAACGGAGATCGAGCAGAAGAAAGTAGAACTGAAAGAAGGTGGCTGGTATGAGTAAACTTATTATTGATGTCAGCTATCATAACGGCGTCATTAACTGGGAAAGAGTCAAAGCGTCAGGTTGTGCCGGTGCAATCCTCCGCTGTGGATATGGAGATGATATCGCATCACAGGATGATAAGCAGTGGGTGAGAAACCTTGCAGAGTGTGAAAGACTTGGAATTCCGGTGGGAGTCTATCTGTATAGCTATGCGACTTGTGACAGACAGGCACAGAGCGAGCTTGCTCACATCTTAAGGCTGATTAAAGGTCATACATTCCAGTTACCTATCTTCCTTGATGTGGAAGAGCCGGGAACACAGAACTATGCTCCTAGATGCTGTGAGATTGTCTGTGAAGGAGTTAAGGCAGCTGGATATACTCCGGGAATCTACGCTTCACTGAGCTGGTTCAACAACTATCTCGGAAGTGTGCGTGGAAAGTATGTTGAGTGGATGGCAAGATACAAGAATCTTCCGGAAGATACTTACAATGGTCAGTATGCAATTTGGCAGTATTCTTCTGGCGGTCAGGTAGATGGAGTCAGTGGAAGAGTTGATGTCAATTATTGCTATATGGAATTCGGTGGAAGTGTTCAGCCTGTTACACCGTCAGCACCATCTAAGCCGGTAGAAAAGAAAGATTTAGGACAGGTCGATATTACATATCAGGCTTTCACAGACAGATGGTGGCCACCAGTGGTGAATAAAATCGACTGGGCTGGAAAAGGTGATGATGTTTCGATTAAGTGGCTTGCCATTAAAGTAAGCAAAGGAAGTATTCGCTGTCGAGTATACACAAGAAAGAGTGGTTGGCTTCCGTATCTTACATTCGGCAACAGCTATGATCTGAACGACAAGAAGAATGGAATTCTCGGAGATGGTTCAGAGATTCTTGCTATTGAGTTGTATTACATCACACCGGATGGATATAAGTACAAGATGGTTCACTACAGAGTTTCTGTACAGAACAACAAGAACTTCTATGCAGATCAGGTCGACACACTGAAAGCAAGTGGCATGGACGGATACGCAGGAGACAAATACAGATTCATTGACAAGTTCCAGGCTTGGATTGAGTAAAAAAGATGCCCCGGAGTATTTGACTCTGGGGCATTAATATTGTATCATCTTCTTCTATTTTCGTGTTGCATTTCGTGTTGCATAGTTTTCCAATATCGTATAATTCCTCTAACTTATAAGAATTATTCTAATATGCTAGAATCTGTGAAACCCTTGTATTTACTGGGAAAAACAAAAAAACCAGTAACCATAACGATTACTGGTTTTACAGGGGATGAGAGAATCGAACTCCCACCAAAGGTTTTGGAGACCCCTATCATACCATTTGACCAATCCCCTATTCAGTTGTCGCTTAACTCAAGCGACTTGTTAAGTATACCTTATGGAGTGATGAATGTCAAGAAAAAAATAAAGAAAATTCAAGAAATGTTTCAAGGATGGTTCTCTAATTCTGAATCAAATTATAATGCATTTATCAAAGCGATGCTTCGGGGGAATGTGAAAGAGATGAATACTTATATGAATGAAGTTGCACTAGCTACATTCAGCAGTTTTGATACAGGAAGACATCCGTCAGGAAAAGTCAGCCGGAGCGTTTCTATCATGGATTCGTTCTGGGACTTTTGGTAGAATTAAGAGATCGTTATGAAGTAAAGTCCAACAGAGAAAGCGGTTACGGGCGATATGATGTGATGTTAATACCAAGAGAAACGCCGGATCAGGCAATTATAAAAAAGAAAGAAGCGACCTCAAAATCACTTCTTCCTTTCTTTGTTCTCTTACAGAATTCCAAGATCCATCATTGCTTTTTTCAGAACTTCTTTATGTGCATCTTCCATCTCTGTCAGAGGTGCTCTAAGAGTTCCAACTTCTTTTCCCATCATGTTAAGAGCAGCCTTAACCGGGATCGGGTTCACTTCACAGAAGAGAGCATTAACCAGTGGAAGTGCATCTAACTGCATCTTGCGGCTACCTGCGATATCTCCTGAGAAGAATTTGTAGCACATGTCATGCACGTAAGCCGGAGCTACGTTGGAGAGAACGGAGATAACTCCGATTCCGCCAAGTGCGAGAAGCGGTACAACCTGATCATCATTTCCGGAGTAAAGATCAACGTTGCCATCACAAAGATGCATGATCTGTGCAACTGTGCTGATATTTCCAGATGCTTCTTTAATACCTACGATGTTCTCAACATCTTTCACAAGTGTTGCAACTGTCTGTGGCTGAAGTCCACATCCTGTACGGCTTGGTACATTGTACAGAATCGCCGGAATATTTACTTCATTACAAATAGCTGTGTAATGAGCAATCAGTCCGTTCTGTGTCGCTTTATTATAATATGGTGTAACGAGCAGAAGTCCGTCAGCTCCATCTTCCTGAGCTTCTTTGGACAACTGGATCGCTGTTCTTGTACAATTAGAACCTGTTCCGGCGATGACCGGGATACGGTGGTTCACACGCTCAATTGCAAAACGGATTGTTGCTGCATGTTCTTCCTCTGTCATAGTAGCGGATTCACCTGTTGTTCCACAGATGACGATCGCATCTGTTCCGCCTGCAATCTGCTCCTCTAACATCTCATCTAATTTGTCATAATTGACCTCAAGATTCTCTTTCATCGGAGTAGCGATCGCTACACCTGCGCCTTTAAAAATTGCCATTCTTTTTATCCTCCTTCAACATGGTGAAACAAAGTATTACTGGTCATAGCAGGTTATTGCGCATAAGTTCCCTGTGAACGATAATTATAATAGCCATGAGCAGTAACTGTTTAATATACATCTATGCAAGAATGCGTAAACTGTAAATAAACATAAAAGAAACGGCAAGATGCGCCGTCCCCAAATATACATTATGTATAATTCAGATAGCTCTCCATCTTGCGATGACAGTCATGCCGCTATTCACGTCATGTCCAAGAACAAGAACTCAGGATTCTCACTCTTTCGGCATCTTTCCCTTTCCGATGAGTTCTTCTGTTCCTGACACATCCGTCACCTTACTTATGAAAAATGCAACCTCTATCTACGTTTCCGTGTTTAAGCAAATAATAACACCGAGGGTACAATGATGTCAACATGGTTTCTGGATTTCTTTCTTATTTATAGTACCCTGGTTATAAGTACACCTTATAAAAATTGATTATAATAAAGTATAACCGATTTTTTGACTTTTTTCTTATATATATGATATCATTAATTCGCTAGATGTGTGAATGACAAAGCTGTTTCATTTGCACTTTTTTTATGCTTGTATGTTTGTTTTTTGAAAAACAATCGCAAGAAACGACATAAGATAACAAGAGAAAATTGCGAGGATGAGAACCGCGATCCTTGGAAAAGGTATGTGGATAGGAAGGAGACCTACTGTGTTAACAATCGGTAATTACGTGAAAGTTAAGACACTGGAGGAGGCTTACGAGCTGAATCAGGCAAGAAACAGTCGTATCATGGGCGGCATGATGTGGATGAGATTAGGAAATGCAAGAGTGAAGACAATCATTGATATGTCGGAACTTGGTTTGAATGAGATTGAGGAGACAGACCATGTATTCCGCATTGGAGCAATGTGTACACTGCGCCAGCTGGAAGAGCATGAGGGGCTGAGAAAATTCTATGGGGACGGAATTGCAGAAAGCCTTCGTCATATTGTTGGAGTTCAGTTTAGAAATCAGGCAACAGTTGGAGGCAGTATCTATGGAAGATACGGATTTTCTGATGTGCTGACTGCATTACTGGCACTGGATACATTTGTGGAATTATATAATGGAGGAACTGTTCGACTTTCTGAGTTTGTAAACAGAAAAGCAGATAAGGATATTCTTGTATCCGTGATCGTCAGAAAGAGCAAGAGAAAATTCCGTTATGAATCAATTCGTCGGACAAAGACAGATTTCCCGGTACTGACATGTTCTGTCGTAACAGGAATTTACAGAGGTCAGGAGTCCTGGTTCTTTTCGGTAGGAGCAAGACCGATGAAAGCGGCATTGCTTGAAAAGCAGTGGGAGATCCCGAAAGATGCTACAGACGAGCAGCTCACAGAGTATGCAAAACGTGTGGCAGCAGAATTTACTTATGGAAGCAATATGCGCGGAAGTGCGGAGTACAGACAGCACCTTGCGGAGGTTCTGCTTCGCAGAGAGATGCGCTCAATTTTAGATGAATATAATGCGGAGGAGAAATAGGATGGAAGTACAGTTTACCCTGAATGGAAAGAAAGTAAGTACAGAGATCGCTGCAGATACAGTCCTGTTGAATCTTCTGCGTGATCTTGGATGTAAGAGTGTGAAATGTGGATGCGAGACAACAAACTGTGGTTTGTGTACAGTATGGATCGACGGAAAATCCCGTTTGTCCTGTTCTGTTCTTGCAGCAAGCATTGACGGACATGAAGTGACAACACTTGAGGGTGTGGAGAAAGAAGCAGCAGAATTCGGCTCATTTCTTGCACAGGAAGGTGCAGAGCAGTGTGGATTCTGTTCCCCTGGATTCATTATGAACGTGCTCGCAATGTTCCGTGAATTGAAGAACCCTTCTATAGAAGAAATCAAAGAATATCTGGCAGGAAATCTGTGTCGCTGTACAGGATACATGGGACAGCTTCGTGCAATCCAGAAATATATGGAAGTCAGAAATACAGCAGTTAACATTACAGTAAAGAAAATGGGCGGGGAGGAGTAAGAATGGAAAGAATAGATAAAGTTCAGAATCTGATTCCTGAGAAACCGGAATTTGTCCACAGCAATCAGGAAAAAGGAGAAGCTATAGAATCCCTGAAGATTGTAAACCGTCCTCTTGTAAAGAAAGATGCTGCTGCACTTGTTACAGGAAAAAGTGTTTATACAAATGACCTTGCGCCGTCAGACTGTCTGATTGTTAAAGTGATCAGAAGTCCATATGCACATGCATTAATCAAGGATATTAATACAGCACGTGCTGAGGCTGTACCTGGAATCGAATGTGTTCTTACATATAAAGATTGTCCGGATAAGAGATTTACAATGGCTGGTCAGACCTATCCGGAACCAAGTCCGTATGACCGTCTGATCCTTGACCAGAGAGTACGTTTCGTTGGAGATGCAGCTGCAATCGTGGCAGGAACTTCAGAGGAAGCAGTTAAGAAAGCGATGAAGCTTGTGAAGATCCAGTATGAGGTTCTTGAACCGGTACTTGATTTCCACACAGCAAAGGACAATCCGATTCTTGTGCACCCGGAAGATAACTGGAGAAGCCTTTGCCCGGTTGGTGCGGACAACAAGAGAAATCTTTGTGCACATGGGGTGAGTGAAGACGGAGACGTAGAGGCAGTTCTTGCAAAATGCGATCACGTGATCGACCGTGTTTACCATACAAAGGCAAATCAGCAGGCGATGATGGAGACTTTCCGTACTTATACATATTTAGATGCATACGGAAGATTAAATGTCGTTTCATCTACACAGGTTCCGTTCCATGCAAGAAGAATCCTTGCTCATGCACTCGATATTCCGAAGAGCAAGGTACGTGTGATCAAGCCGAGAATCGGTGGAGGATTCGGTGCGAAGCAGACAGTAGTTTCCGAAGTTTATCCGGCACTTGTCACATGGAAGACAGGAAAACCGGCGAAGATCATTTACACAAGAGAAGAGTCTTTGATCGCTTCTTCACCGCGTCATGAGATGGAACTTCATGTACGTCTGGGAGCGGATAAAGAAGGAAATATTAAAGCAATCGATCTCTATACACTTTCCAACACTGGAGCATTTGGTGAGCACGGATCGACAACCGTAGGTCTTTCCGGTCACAAGTCTATTCCGCTTTATGGAAAGGCAGAGGCATTCCGCTTTACATATGACGTTGTTTACACAAATGTTATGTCAGCTGGAGCTTACCGTGGATACGGAGCAACACAGGGACAGTTTGCTGTAGAGTCAGCTGTAAATGAACTTGCAGGAGTTCTCGGAATGGATCCAACAGTGCTTCGTGAGAAGAACATGGTACGCCAGGGCAACAAGATGCCGGCATATTATGGCGAAGTTACAAACAGCTGTACACTCGACAGATGTCTTGCCAGAGCAAAAGAAATGATCAACTGGGATGAAAAGTATCCATACCGTGATATGGGAAATGGAAAAGTCCGCAGTGTCGGAGTTGCAATGTCCATGCAGGGATCCGGAATCTCAGCAGTAGATACAGGTGCGGTTGAAATCAAAGTAAATGATGACGGATTCTACAGTCTGATCATTGGAGCTACTGATATGGGAACAGGATGCGATACAATCCTTGCCCAGATGGCAGCAGAGTGTCTTGAATGTAAACCGGAAGAAGTTGTTGTATTCGGAGTAGATACAGACATCTCTCCATACGACTGTGGTTCATACGCATCCAGTACAACTTATGTAACAGGACAGGCAGTTGTTAAGACTTGTGAATCCCTTCGCAAGAAAATCTGTGAACGCGGAGCAGAGTATCTCGGATGTAAGCCGGAAGATGTAGATTTCGATGGAGAATATGTAACAGAATTGGCAACAGGAAAGCAGATTTCAAGAAGTCAGATTGGAAATAATGTAATGTGCTTCAGCAACGCACCACTTTCCGCAAGTGAAGCATTTTCCTCACCGGTATCTCCACCGCCATTCATGGTTGGTATGGCAGAAGTTGAGATCGACAAAGAGACAGGTGTACTTGAACTGATCGATTACGTAGCAGTCGTAGACTGCGGAACAGTTATAAATCCGAACCTTGCGCGTGTACAGGTGGAAGGCGGAATCGCACAGGGAATCGGTATGGCACTGTATGAAGATGTTGTATATAACGAGAAGGGAAAGAACTTCAGCAATTCCCTGATGCAGTATAAGATCCCGACTCGTCTTGATGTTGGAACAATCCGCGTAGAGTTCGAGAGCAGCTATGAGCCGACAGGACCGTTCGGAGCGAAGTCTATCGGAGAAATCGTAATCAATACACCATCACCGGCAATCAGCAATGCAATCCAGAACGCGACAGGCGTGATTATCAGAGAACTGCCGATGACAGCGGAGAAGATTTACAGAGGAATTTCTGGGCGTTAGACTTGGAGTTTGTTTGAAAGTATGAAATATGAGAGTTGGAACAGTTACCATATGTGGTAGGTGTTCTGGCTCTTATTTTTCATGTTGACATTGCTGTTCTATTCTGCTATAGTTAACCCACATCAAAATCTCAGACATATATTTTCTATATCTCATTTGTCTGAATGTGTTGTCGAAAGGATAACTTTATCTCATATTCAAGGCTGTATCAGCAGGAGATTCCATTTTGATGAGTTACAAAATAACAAAAGAATAAGAAACCAGGAGGAAAAATCTATGGGAAAAGCAGATGTTAATGTGAATATCTGGCTAAGTGAGAAGAAAAGATTTGCGAATTTATTTAATGGTGTGATTTATGGTGGAAGGCAGGTGATATTGCCGGAGGATTTGGAAGAAGTGAATCCTGTTTCATCTGTTAGTGTGAAAAATCGAACCGGGAAAACAAAGAACATGAAAAAATACCGCGATATCATTATGAAATGGCGGAATCAGGCTACATTTGTACTTCTTGCGAATGAATCACAAGATATGGTTCATTATGCAATGCCACACAAGGTAATGCTTTATGATGGAATGGATTATGAAACACAGATTCGGAATAATTGGAAAAACTTTAATGACCGACGAAAACAGAACAAAAAAACAGGACAGCCGTTGGAGCATCTTACCGCAGGAGAATATCTGTCGCGATTTCGAAAAAAGGATCGATTGATACCGATTATTTCATTAGTCTTTTATTATGGCTCAGAACCGTGGGATGGACCTGTTGATCTGTATGATATGTTTCGGTTGGAAGGAACGAAAGAAGAGAAAGAAATTTTGGAGAAATATCTTCCCAATTATAAAATCAATCTTGTAGATGCAGAAAGATTGGAAGACGTTGAAAAATTTTCGGATGATTTACAAGTGATATTAACTATGCTAAGATATAGGGACAGTAAGGAAGAACTGAAACACTATATTGATGAAAATAAAAAGTTCTTTCAGAACGTTGACTATGAAACGAGTCAGGCGATGAAAGCATTTTTGAACATGAAACAAATACCAGGTGAAACAGAGCAGAAGGAGGAGACGGTAGATATGTGTAAGGCAATACAGGAAATGTATGATGATGGAGTGAAAGATGGAATTCAGCGAGGGATAGCAGCAACTATTAGAACATGTCAAAATTTGAATGCTTCTAGAATAGAGACGTTTAATAATATTAGGAAAGAGTATAAATTAACAGAGGAGCAAACAGAGGAATACTTAAATACATATTGGAAGTGAGGCTGAAATAAATAGCACGAAAAACAGAGCAGAATGAGGAGAAAGAGATGAACGCAGTAGAAGCTTTAGATGAATTACAGCGCAAAGCAAGACATGATGATAAATTAAGAGAACAGTTCATAAAGACAAGGGACGCAGAAGATCCTCTTGGTGCATTCAGCTCTGTATGTCGTGAGGCAGGTTATGAACTTTATCCGATGGATATTGTGCAGGCAGGAGATGAATTTTATGCCGCAATGAAGCGCAGTACGAATGGTGGCGGAGAGAATTCACCGGTGCTTACAGGAGAGGATGACCCTTATGAAATGTTTTTTGCAGGATTGATGGAACTATGATAAATATAATTCGCGTTGGAAGAGAGCGCTTACGAGAAGCGTACGAAATTGTGAATAAGGTAGACCAGGGGATGAACGTTCCGGAATGGTTTGTTGCAGAACCGTATGAAGAATTTGATTTCTGGATGAAGAAGGAACGAGGTCTTTTATATCTTGCTGTTGATGAAGAGGGCAAGGCGGGAGCTATGTTTTTCGTAATTTTACCGGGCACTCACCCGGATAATCTGGGATATGATCTTGGAATGGAGGAAGAGAAACTGAAGCTTTGTGCTATGATGGATACGGCGGCTGTATTACCAGAGTTTCGAGGGCACTATTTACAATATAAAATGATGCAGCACGCGGAAGGTGATTTGAGACAGATGGGATATCGCTACCTGCTTTGTACGGTGCATCCGGAAAATGTTTTCAGCAGATCAAATGTCATGAAACAGGGGTATCAGAAGATGCTTACGAAGGAAAAATATGGCGGATTCTTAAGAGATATCTGGATGAAAAATATTATAGAATAAGAAAACAAACATCGGAATAAACATCTGATGTTTGTTTTCATAGAAATGCACTAACACGTTAATACGTGAAAAAGATAAAGCGAAATACTGATATAATATAGAAAAAAGAAAAGGTATGTGGTATACTCTCGACATAGCCTCTGGCAGGATTGCAGAAATGCCGAGGCATTCCTGAATGGAAACTGATAGAGATATTTAACGGCAGGCTGATGAAAGGAGTAACAGAAATGGAGACATACATGCAGATGCTTGGAAGACTTGCAAAGAATGCATCCCGTGATGCAGCGAAGCTTGGAACGAAGGCAAAGAACAGAGGACTTCTTGCAGTAGCGAATGAACTTGTGGAAGAGAGAAAATTGATTTTACAGGAGAATGCAAAGGATATTGAAGCTGCGAAAGCGAAAGGCGTGAAGCAGTCTTTGATTGATCGATTGGCACTGACGGAACAGCGAATTGAAGACATGGCAGAAGGTTTGCGTCAGATTGCAGCACTTGATGATCCCATCGGAGAAGTGCTTGGCATGAAGACAAGACCGAACGGGCTTCGTATCGGAAAGAAACGCGTACCGCTTGGCGTTGTCGGAATCATCTATGAATCCAGACCGAATGTGACAGCAGATGCATTCGGACTTTGCTTCAAGACAGGAAATGCGGTAATTCTTCGTGGTGGAAGTGATGCAATCCATTCCAATCAGGCAATTACCCGTGCAATCAAGGAAGGACTCCGCAAAGAGAAGTTATCTCAGGACCTCATTCTTCTTGTAGAAGATACAAGCAGAGAAGTTGTAAATGAGATGATGAAGATGCATGGCTGGATTGATGTTCTGATTCCAAGAGGTGGAGCAGGACTTATTGCAAATGTTGTTGCGAACAGCACTGTTCCGGTAATCGAGACAGGAACCGGAAACTGTCATGTATATGTTGATGAGACAGCAGACATTAAGATGGCAACAGAGATTATCGAAAATGCGAAGACACAGCGTCTTGGTGTGTGCAATGCATGTGAGTCACTTGTGATTCATTCCAAGATAGCAGATGCAGCTTTGCCGAAGATTGTAACAAGACTGAAGGAACATGGTGTAGAGATACGTGGAGATGAGAGAGCACAGGCAATCAGTTCAGAGATTATTCCGGCAACAGAAGAAGACTGGGGAACAGAGTACCTGGATGCAATTATTTCTGTAAAGATTGTTGATTCCATTGATGAGGCAATCACACATATCAATACATACAATACAGGACATTCCGAATCCATTATTACAAAGGATTATGATAATGCATTGAGATTCCAGGATGAGGTCGATGCGGCAGCGGTTTATGTAAATGCATCAACAAGATTTACAGATGGATTCGAATTCGGATTCGGTGCTGAGATCGGAATCAGCACACAGAAGCTTCATGCAAGAGGCCCGATGGGACTCGAAGCACTGACAACAACAAAGTATATTATCTTCGGAAACGGACAGATCAGGGAATAATAAAAAGTTTTAGTGTCCAAAACTTCATAAAAGAAGTATAAACAATTCTAAAATAAGTGGTAAATGCACTGACAAAAAGAAAATCATCTGATAAAATACAGCCATGTCAGAAAAGAACAGTATGACATAGAGATGATGGGGAAATACAGATCATCTGCTTATGATAAGAGACCTGAACAGGAGGTAGAACAGTATGACAATGGAACAGTATTATAGATGGATCAATACAAAATCAGGGAAGAAGATCAAAGATTTTATGAATCGTCTGATCCCGGGACTGATGCCAGAACCAGTACCGGTCAGAGTGCCGGTTAGACAGGAAGATAGATATAATAGAAGATGATGAAATAAAAAGCTTTCGGTTCAAATGAAAAAATCCGAAAGCTTTTTATATTACTACTTCATGTTACTGGTGTAGTAAGTTTGAAGAGACTTCTTAATAACCGGATGTTAGTACAGCGTTTTCAAAATAACTGCCTCATACACTTGCCTGCGAATCCGATTGCTCAGTTGAAAAAGCCTCGACGTAGCCCGCTACGCCTACGTTTTTTCAGCTGAACACTCGAATCCACATTCTGCGTGAATGAGACAGTTATTTGTGAAACGCTGTACTAGTTACAGAAGCAAGCCGACAGGAAATGTAGCTGAGCGAAGTGACTTGACTGAGTAAATCGAAATGGAAATATGTCTGATAGTGTGATATGATTTGAATGGCAAAAGATATTTTAAGGAACAGACATGCTAGCGTTAAGTTTGCTAAGGAGAATAATATGGAATGGTTCGGAATTGTAGCATTGTTGCTGTTACTTTGTTATTCGGCGTATCCGGGAAAAGTAAAGCGTTTAGAAACGAAAGTAAAACGATTGGAGAAAAAGCAGAGAGGAGTGGCATATATGTCAAAGCTGATTAATGATCTTGTAGGAAAACAATGTATTATCAGATCAGAGTTCATTTTTAGTTTTGCAGGAAAAACTGAATTATCCTGCAAGATAATAGACGCAGATGATGATTGGATAAAAATTTGTTATACAGAGAAAAAAGATAAGCAGGTAGTTAAGCTGATGCGAATTGAAAATATTGAATCAATAGAAGAACAGTAAGTTCTATTTTAGAAATTCAGAGGAGTAAAGAGCATGGATTATAATTTACAAAAAAATCAAAATGCAGAACAGACGTATCATTCTATTCGTAATTCTATTGTGTCTGCACAACATCGCTTAAGCACAGCGGTAAATTCTGCTATGGTAACAACTTATTGGGAAATTGGAGAACAGATTTTTAAAGCATGTGGAGAAAATGATCGCGCAGAATACGGAAAGAAATTATTGGAATATCTTTCTGAGCAGCTGACCGCAGAGTTCGGAAAAGGTTTTGATAAATCGAATCTTCGTAAGATGAGGCAGTTCTACTGTACATTCCCAATTCGAGACACACTGTGTCCTGAATTGAGCTGGTCACATTATCGTGTCTTGATGCGTATA